>Ga0184624_10000037_pt1 | contig 33299 bp, 21 predicted proteins | sample PLM3_5_b1_FD_133157 | JGI IMG/M metagenome (GOLD analysis project Ga0184624, IMG submission 133157) | Groundwater sediment microbial communities from an aquifer in East River, Colorado, USA - PLM3_5_b1 | ecosystem: Environmental > Terrestrial > Soil > Riparian zone | place: USA: East River...
AAGGTTTGGAGGAATAACGCCGGAGTATCTTCTTACTTCAGCACTGGTTGGAACTGTTGCACCCCATGATACTTTCTGAACAGTATCTGTTCCAAACATGAAGTACTGAGTTGTGTTTGCTGCTGGCGCTGCTGGTGTGCCTGGCAATACAGGCGGAATTACTACTGGTAAAAACTCATAAGCGCCAAGGTCAGGAACACCAGTTGTAAGCGTTGTCGGTCTTGGATTACCATTGATGTCGGAAGCATTATCAGTTATTTGAACACCACGACCGTGCATTGCCCATACATTTGCATTGTTTATATCAGGTTGAAGACTTGTGCCAGTTACAAATGCCGGTGTATATACGATAGAATTATAATCCCAATTTTCGGCATTCTTCCATGCTTGCAGTGTTGGATAAGCAATTGTTCCCTGCAATATCAATGTAGCTCCATTTGTATAATACATATTGTAATCACTGTAAATATTTGCAACATTCCCCTGATAAAGAGCAACACCACCGCCCGCTTGATAGAAAATGTTGTTACGAATATTTGTGATACCCGATGTACCCGTTGTTTGACTGAAATAAGCAGCAACGTTTGTAGTAGCCGTAGATGGAGATGAATTTCTCACCGTGTTATTATAATACTTCATGCCACCTCCCGTGCTGCTGTATAAGCCACGAACAGTTTCACCTGTTGAGTTTATATCGATAATATTATTAACTGTATAATTACTCACTGAGCCTGTTTGATATAAACCATACAGTGTAGCAGATGTTACATTGCTCACTGCTGTTATTTTGTTGCGGGAAACGCTGCCCGGATTTAGTGGATCAGCCGCACAACCTGTGAGATAAATTGCATAATTAGTTGTACCTGCATTTTCAATCGTTACAATGTTGTCATCAACTTTATAAACCGAATCGCAGTTTGTAACATAGATGCCGTAGGCCGTTGTATTTAAAATTCCAGATCTGTTAGCTTTGTTTTTACTAATGCGAATATTATTGATACCACCCGCATAAATTCCATAATAATAAGCCCCGCTTAAAATATTGCTGTCAATAACAAATTTATTTGCTGATCCTGCTGTACCGGACAAATAGATATTGCTTGAACCATCCGTGATCGTATTTCCTTTTATAACAATATCACTACCGACTAAAGCGGTACCAAAGATGCCCACAATGACAGTACCTGTGCTTGATGAAGAAGGCACGTCTATATTACAATTTAAAACACTATCCGTAGAAGCAGTTCCTGCAAATTCAATTGCCCGTCCATTTGTTGTATTAACCGCAGCGAAAGAAATATTCTTAAATGTAATAAAGCTTGCGCTGTCCATTTTCAATACATAATTCGAAATTGCATCTGTTGAATTATAACTAAGAATAACTGATGTTGGATCTCCATTCTGACTCATGAATGTAACCGTACTTGTTGCTGATGCACCAGGTACTTTTTTGATCATGATCTGTTCATTATATGAGCCGGGCACTGCATGGAAACGAACTGACCCTGCAATACCGCATTGCATTGCTGCGACTGCTGTTGCAAATGACTGGAAGTTCGTTGCACTTGCCGGAATAGATGGATTGATAGTGTAATCCCCTGCCAGTAATGCAGGATTTATATTTACCTGTACAGGAACAGAGAAGCTTGTGCCGTTACCACATTTAACAACGGCCCGGAAGAAATTATTTGTGTATGATGATAATTCATAAACAAATTGCGGCGAATATAAAGTGTCACTAATGTCAAGCCATGGGCCCGCTGCAGACGGACCGAATTGCCATATATATTTTTGGAAGCCGCCTGTGCTGTTACCAGTAAGATTTAGTGTAACAAAAGTTCCCAGACAAATACCTGAAGATGGAGTTACCGTTGAAGTACCGGCAACCGGGGGCACGGTACATGGTGTGATTGCAAATTCCACTGCTCCCGGATCAGGTGTTGTCAAACTCCTTGCAGCATTATATATATCTGTCAGTATACCTACCGGCTCGCCAATATTATCAGTCAATGCTTGTTGAGGAGTAAAGTTGCCATTAAGTGGATCAAAATACTGCGGATCGACACTTACAGAGTTTGCATCCTGGCTGGTAGCAGCTTGCCAGTTAGCTAATGTAGCCTGGTTAGTTCCATTATAGCCAACATAATTTGTACCTCCGCCGCTTACATACAGATCATTCCTGTTTGAAGTAATAACACTTGCTGCTGTGGCAAAATAAAGTGCATGTTTTACACCTGTGCCACCACGAGTGATCGTGATAATATTATTTTTCAAAACAATTCCATCCGCAGTTGTTGTTTGATAAAATCCACGGGAAAGATTTGCTGATGTGTTTGCTGTATTATCTAATGAAATTGTATTGTGATAATAGTGATAGTTTGCTGATCCTGTGTTATACAATCCGTAAATAGCTCCTGCGCCATTAAATCCATAGATCAGGTTATTGCTTATGATGTTCGGTTGTCCCGCTGCTGCATCGGCAGCTGAAGCATAAATACCATACAAGGTGCTTGTATTTGTATTATTACCTCCAGTTGGATTGGTGATCTTATTTTTTGAAACCAATGTATTTGAACAAGCCGTATTAAAATAAATACCATTAAAAGTTGTGAGTGTTGTTCTTGTCGGTCTTGAAATAGTATTCTTTTCAATAATGGAATTATTGGCGTAGCCAAAGTGAATACCATAAAGATAGAAGTCAGTAATAGTGTTGTTAAGAAACTTATTAAACTTAACCGGCAATGCAGCACTACTCATCATTGAGATCCCGTAATAACCACCGGTGATCGTGTTATTCTCAAATAAATTACCATCACAGTTACTTGCAGTAGTCGATGTGGCACTTGTTCCCAATCCGCTGATAACAATGCCCGCATAGTTTGTCGAAGTTGAAGCTGTATTGGAAAGAATTGTACAGTTACGAATAGCATTACTATCGGCTCCATTAGTAAGTAATACACCCCAGCCATAAGCACCTGCACCTGTAGCATCGATCACAAGATCCTTGAATGTGGTATAATCAGTGCCATTCAGCCTGATCACTGAACGATCAGCGCTTACTGTTGGACTAAATTTAATTGTATTTCCAGCTCCATTAAATGTAATTGTATTTATATCTGAAGTTCCGGGGATTGAATCCATCAATAGTTGTTCTGCAAATACAGGTGAAGCAGGCTCAACATTAAATACTACTGGTCCTGCAATACCACAAGACATCGCATCTTTTGCAGCATTAAAACTGGTAAAGTTTGTTGAACTCGGCGCTTGTGATGGATCAATAGTATATGTTCCACCAGGTAAAGCAGGGTTTACTGATAATAACACAGGAACTGAATATTGTGTATTGCCGCTACATGTCACAGCTAATCTGTAATAAATAGTTTCAGTAGCAGAAATTGTAAAGCTTGGAGAATTTGATGATCCGCTAATATTTGTATAAGGGCCTGCCATATTAATTGAAGCCTGCCATTGATAAGTTTGTCCCGCACCAATAGAAAAACCTGTTGCACTTAATGCCACCAATGTGTTTTCACATACAGGCGTTGCACTTACAGTAGCAGTACCAGGTGTCGGTGGTGAAGTACATGGTGGAGGTGCAAATTCATAAGCCCCGATATCAGGAGTGGTGGTACTTCTCGGTAAGCCTAATATGTCTGTCAAAATTCCTAATGGAGCACCCAGATCATCGATCACAGCATTTGTTGGTTTAAAATTACCCGTTGCCGCATTTGCATATATTGGATTATTCGAAACAGAGTTTGCATCCTGGCTTGTAGCTGCCTGCCAATCTGCTAAGATCGCCTGGTCGGTTCCATTATACCCAAAGAAAATACCAGGTAATGGGTTAAAGAATACATCATTGTTATTTGAAGTGATCGTTGAGGTAGCTGTATTAAAATAAAGCCCATGTTGAATACCTGTACCACCACGACCAAGAGTAATGATATTATTCCTGAAAACGATTCCGGCCGCGGCAGTTGTTTGATAAAAACCTCGGGTTACGGCTGTTGTTGTGCTGGTATTATCATCCAATGAAATTGTATTATGGTAATACAAGATATTATCTGAACCCGCATTGTAAATACCATAAATTATTCCATTACTCTTTATGTTATAGATCACATTATTAGTTACAATGTTATCTAAACCTGCTAATGCATCAACAGCAGTGAAGTAAATACCATAAACATCATTTTCACTTATTGTATTACCGCCAAGCATATCATGGATATAGTTACCATTTACTTTGGCGCTTGTACTTAACGCAGTAAAGTAAACACCAGCAGCTGTACCGGTTGATAAAACAGTACGTGACGGCCTGCTGATATTATTACCATCGATCATAGTTTGGAATGTACCATTGTTAGCAACACCGTATAAATAAAAATCTTTGATCGTATTACGTAAGAATTTATTTCTTTGATTGGCAACTGAACTGCTTCCGTAATTAGTAATGCCATAATATCCACCGGTGATCACGTTATCTTCAAAAAGATTATCATCACACATTGTATTACCCGTAGTGGTTGCGCTGCTGGCACTGGCACTGATAGAAATACCAACATGATTCAGAGAAGTTTGGGCCATTGTAATATTGATTGCACAACTTCTTACAATATTAAAATCTGCATCGTTTAAAAGTTGTACCCCAAAACCATAATCTGTTGTTGTGTTAGCAGTAGCATTTATTGTCAAACTATCAAAAATGAAATAATCAGCTCCGTTCAATTTAATTACAGCTCTTTCATTTGAATTTGTGGAAGTGAACTGAATTATTCTTCCATTACCGTTAAATGTAATTGTATTTGCAGCAGATGCACCGGGAACTGGATTAATAATTAATTGTTCTGTATAAGGGCCTGATGCAGCATTCACATTAAATATTACAGGACCATTAATTCCACATTTAATGTAATCATAAGCGTCATTGAAAGAATTGAAATTGCCGCCACCTGTGGGCAATGCATTATTAATCGTATAGGTACCCGAAACCAACGAAGGTGTCAACACTTGTACACTTGTTGAATTAGATGATGCGCCTCCATTGGTACAAGTAACAACAAGACGATAATAAGTGTTAGCTGTTTGATTAGTGATTAAAGTTGCATTTGTTGCGCCCGGAATGTCGGTCCAGGTAATATTATCAGGTGAAGATTGCCATTTATAAGTTAACCCGGCGGCTTGCGCAACACCTGTAGAGGATAAAGTAAAGTTTTCTCCAGTACATGCAACAGCTTGAGATGTTGTTGCAGCACCACCTGCAGGTGTTCCCGCACATGGCGTAAGCGGAATAATTGTTACAAGATAATCTTCTGTTTCACCAAATGAATAAGTCATACAGGGTTGCAAGGCGCTTCCTGAATTAGCTTCAGCAACAATTACTCTCATACCAGTTATCCCCGGCGTTGCAGTTATTGGTATTGTTATATTTCCTGTGATAGTACGTGGCGCAAATGATTCTGCATTTTCCACATATACTTGTTCACCGGCATCTAAAAAATCACCATCTCTGTTAAAATCGATCCAGATAGCACATCCACCATCATAAAATGTGCTTGGAGTACAATCATCAACTACCACACTAAACGTAACGGTTGAACCAGGTAAAATGGATGTTAATGAACCAAGCGTATAAAAATTAGAATACCTGTTTAAAATAGAACCAGGCCCGGGTGCAACTACAGTACAGTTTGAATTATTAGTTGATCCATTCAAACTTACTCCGAGTACTTCAGTGTCAATGGCGCTGGTTGGTATTGATGTACAATAGCATGGCTGTGAAGTAACAAATAATGATGCCGAATTAGCTGTTCCGCTACCGCAAGTAACGATCGCTCTATAATATGTATCTGCTGTTTGCGAAATTGACAAACTACTATTCGTCGCCCCTGGGATATTTGTCCAGCTTGTGTTGTCAGGAGATGATTGCCATTGATAAGTTTGTCCCGTGCCGCTGGTTCCGCCGCTAAGAGATAATGTAAAATTCGCTCCTAAACAAACGGGATTCACTGATGCTTCCACGGTTCCTGGTGTTGGTGGGTTGGTACAGCCTGATAAAAGTGATTCGTATGCGCCGGGATCTGGTGTTGCGACTAATCGTGGATTATTAAGTATATCTGAAGCTACTCCAACATTGTCTCCAATATTATTTATTGCAGGAGCACTAAAAGCATAATCGCCCCCGGCAGGATTTACAAATAATGGGTCGGTGCTGATCGATTGCTGATCATATGCCCCTGTATTAGCAGTTTGCCAGTTTGCTAAAGTTACAAAAGCAGTTGTCCCATACGTACCAATACCATTTGTTCCCGCAGGTGCATTGATGTATAAAACGTTTTTATTTGAAATGATGGCGGAAGTAGTAGTAGCATAAAATAAACAATACTTTATTCCGGTTCCCCCTCTTGTTATAAAAATAATGTTGTTCTTAAATTGAATGTTGGTTGCCGCAGTTGTTTGGAAAAAGCCGCGGGTTACTCCAGCTGTTGATGAGGCATTGTCCAGGACAACTGTATTATGGTAATAATAAAATCCGTCAGAGCCACTGTTATATAGAGCGTAAATTAAACCAGAACCGCTATTGAATTTATATATTAAGTTATTGATGATCCTGTTTTCTGAACCAACAGGGGCATCACATGCATTTGCAAAAACACCATAAGCTGTTCCTGTTTGTGTGGTTGCGGCAGTATGTGTGTCATGTATCCGGTTGGCATTAACTATAACGTTCCTGTTTCCTGTGCCCAACTCAACACCCGTAAAAGTTGTTACAGCGAGCCTGCTTGTGCGATGAATATTATTAAAGGAAATTATTGAACCATTATTATTAGTCAGCTCAATTCCGGTTGCATAAAAATCATGAATGGTATTATTAGTAATTGTATTGTTAACTGCCAGTGTTCCTGTTGCTGTACCGTTGATTATGATTCCCTGGTAGCCACCATTAATTATATTATTGCTGATCGTATTGTTATTTGCATCTCCGGCGGCTGTAACACTTGTGGTTGAGTTTGTTCCTACAATACCGGCACTGTTTGATTGAGTAGTACTGGTAACTGCCGACATATTTATTGTACAACCGTTTATTGTATTGAAGTCGGCTCCGTTTGCTAAATGAATTCCCCAGCCAAAAGTTGCGGCCGGCTGCGCAACAATATTTAAATTATTAAAAGTTATATAGTCTGCTCCATCCAACCTGATTATATGTCTTGTAGCAGTGACCGGCGTCGCTTGTATAGTAGCAGCGTTACCATTGAATGTAATTGTATTGACTGCTGACGCTCCCTGGATCTCGGGAATTGATATTTGTTCAATATAAGTACCCGCAGTTACATTAAAAATTACAGGGCCTGCTATGCCACAACTTAAAGCAGCAACTGCGTCTGTAAAGGATTGAAAATTTGTACCACCAGTTGCTAGTCCTGAATTAATGGTGTACGTACCTCCGGGGAGAGCAGGGTTAACGACAACCTGGACCGGAGTTGATGTTTGAGTATTACCGCTACAGGTTACAGCACAGCGATACCATGTTGTTATAGTTGGGTTCACAGTAAAAGTTGCAGATGAAGAACTGCTGCTAATGTCAGTATATGTTCCCCCTGAAGTAGATGAACTTTGCCAAATGTAGGTTTGGCCAGTGCCCGATGTGTTTCCCGTTAAACTCAATTGCACAGACGCTCCTGCACAAATAGTCGAAGGTGAGGCAATAGCTGTTCCTGGGCCAGGAGGTGAACTACATGCAGAACCTGCTGAATAAGTTATTTGAATATTAGGGCGAACTTTATAATTAACCACCGTACCATTTAGAGTTGCAGGAGGAGCAGTACTTACCGATCCAATAACATAGTCCTGAAACCCATTTGTATATTGCCAGTCAAATGGACCTGTACTAGGGTCCCCTGAAACACCAGTCATATTATGATCGAAGGCAATTTCTATGTTTGTGCCAGTATATAAGAAAGGGGTATTTAAAGTAAACTCCACCCATCCGGTAGCGGCACCAATGGTCTGTGTTGCATTATCATAATGCAAAGTATGTGTGCTGACAATATCAGCCCAGGTTGTAGTGGTAGATAAAGGCGCAGTCGTGGTGGAGTTACGCATATATATCTTAAAAGGAAAGCCTGACGTAGTGGCCCCTGTTCCAATCTTATAAAAACCCAACTTAGTGATGGTAGCACCATTTGTAATTCCGGCGGTACTAAGTTCTGCGCTGGTATATAAAAGATTGCTTCGGGAGCAATCATTAGTAGACGTAGCGCTAAAACGACAGATAGGGCTATAAATACTATTATTAGTTAGTGGAGCCTGGGTACCTGTTCCAATCTGTACCGTTTGTCCCTGCGAAGTTGTGTTGAAAATATTTAGCCCCAGACATAAAGCAAGACTCCTGTAAAAAGTAGTCGTTTGAAATTTTCTCATGTAAGCTAGTTTGGTGTGTGATGTTTATCAGACTGAACATCAGTCAAAAAAAACGTTTGGTTGCATATCAATATACGGTCACATCATTTTTCATTTCTGAAAAAATCAGCGAGTAATAATCATAACGATAAGGTTATAAGGTTCCTTTCGGAAAGTGGATTTCAGGAATTAGATCTTACTTCTTTAAAGGTTATGGCAGATTTTCATACTAAAAAATATGCTTTATCATATTTTCAGTTTGAATTATTTTGCAGGCAGTTATCTACTGAGGTGGTAATTCGCGTTAAACGAACCGTGCTGAGCTGAAAATTAACTGATCCGCGTCTCAAATTTATATTAAATTTTGTTCTTTCAAAATAAGATAGACTATTTAATCATATTTTAATTTCAGATTTTGGAGATGAACCAACGCATGTTGCAATTTTTCCCCGTTTTAGAGCAATGTTTATATATAAATGCTACCTGATAAACCCAGGCAACTCGTCAAACTGCTTTGATTGATCTTTATCAAGCAAATGATCTTTTACAGCAAAGACAAGCGACTTGAACCCCGTAAATATTTCACGATTAAAATTGAGCATAGTTGTTATCTCTGTTTCATTTACTTTTCCGGCTGTTCCTTCATTATATAAATGTTGAAGCGTAGCTGTATAACCGGAGGTTACTGATCTATATATTTCAGTAAGTTCTTTGGCTTTATCCTCTTTATTTTCTTTTAATAATTCTTGCACTGTTTTGCAAAATTTTTCAACCTCACCCCTGGTCTCTTTATAAAATGCAAATTTTATTTCATTACTTGAATTTTGAAGCTGCTCCTTATCAGGCCATGCATCCTTAAAACTTTTAGCAGCATACATGCTGTTACGAATTGATGACATAAGCCTATCCAGCTTTTCCACATCCTCCTTGTTAGTTGTGGTTTTCTGCATTTGTATATAATAACTGTGTATTTCCCCATAAAGGAATTTTAAATACTCATACTTTTCCAGGATGTTATTATCCAGGTATTTTTTGTTAAGTTTTATTTGCGCTTGCTTTTTATCAGGAATTTCAAAACAGCTTAATGCATAATTGCAAACCACCTCAATAAAATGGCTCGTTTCATTTTCAAGTGCATCCAAAGCAGTGGAAGGCTCTTTTACGTCTACTTTATGAATAAACATAGTTTCATCATCTGCAGAACGAAACCGGTTTTCAAGAAATCGGCCCAACACATTTAATAAAGGATAAAAGAGAATGATGCCAAATATGTTTATAAAACTTTGGAAAAAAACAAGTGCTATCAGGTTATCTTTTATACCAATAACTTCTGTTATTAACCGGTTTACAGGCGAAAGAAAGATCATTACAAGAGAAACGGTGATCATGTTTATCATGAAATTACCCAGTGCCACTCTTTTTTTTACCGCTGTGCCTTTTATACTTGCAATAAAAAGTTTTATGGTAGTTCCCACTTCCGACCCGAGAGTGATAGCCATTGAATCATGTAAATTAATTGCGCCCGCAAATAAAGCACTTAACGTAAGTGCCATTGTAGCTGAACTGCTTTGAATGATCGTGGTGATAATAAATCCAATAAGAAAAAAAACAATTACCGGTGAATTTTCATACTGGGTTAGATCTACCTGCTGAACTATATCTTCAATGCTTGTTTTTATATACCCAAGACCTACGAACAAGAAACTAAAGCCAAGTAAAAAGCGACTCCAATTATACAATGGCGAGCTTTTATTGAAAATAACATAGCCCAAACCTGCGATCCCTGTAACTGGCAGTGCAATGTTTTCAATATTTATGTTGAAACCCACCAATGCAACGATCCAATTGCTAATTGTGGTACCGAGATTTGCACCTAGAATAATGGCCAATGCATTTTGCATGTGAATGATACCGGCTCCTACAAAAGCGAGTACCATTAAACTTACAACAGAGCTACTTTGCAACACAGCGGTAACTACAGCGCCCCCGCCAATAGCTTTTATTTTATTTTCTGTTTGCCTTTTTAAAAAAAGTTTGAATCTTCTGCCAGCTAGTTCCTGCAATGACTCTTCCAGGAATTTTATACCCAATAAAAAAATGGCTACACCTGCAAGAATTTTCCATATATCAATTGATTCAAGCATAGCTTATACTAAACAAATACTTTTCCAAAATATTTACACTGATATAAGTTAAGATACATATGATTTTAATCAAATATAACCATGAACCAATTCTAAATTATATTTGCTAAATAACCCCGCCTGCATGAATATTGAATTTAACCGTAATGAAGATTCCATGAAAATGCTGCTCAGTGATATGCGTCAGCATTTGCAAAAAATATATGAGGGCGGTGGTAAAAAAGCGATTGAAAAACAAAAAGAAAAAAACAAACTCACGCCGCGGCAACGAATAGAATACTTAAGAGATAAAGACAAACCTTTTATTGAGATCGGCGCTTTTGCCGGTTACAAAATGTATGATGAGCAAGGGGGTTGCCCCGCAGGTGGCACCGTTGCTGGTGTTGCTTATGTAGGTGGGCGGCAATGTGTGATTCTTGCGAATGATCAAACTGTAAAAGCCGGCGCCTGGTTCCCGATCACTGGTAAAAAAAATCTCCGTATGCAGGAGATCGCGATGGAAAATCATTTGCCTGTTATTTATCTCGTTGACAGTGCCGGTGTTTTTCTTCCAATGCAGGATGAGATCTTTCCGGACAAAGAACATTTCGGAAGAATATTTTACAACAATGCACGAATGAGTGCAATGGGTATAACACAAATTGCTGCAGTGATGGGACCCTGTGTTGCAGGAGGCGCTTATTTACCGATCATGAGTGATGAAACTTTAATGGTGGAAGGAAATGGTTCGATCTTTTTAGCGGGACCCTATCTTGTAAAAGCTGCCATTGGTGAAGACATTGATACTGAAACATTAGGGGGTGCAAATACACATACTGAAATTTCGGGAATAGCAGATTATAAATTCAAAACAGAACAGGAATGCATGGATCATATTAAACGCATGATCTCAATGCTGGGAGAAAAAGAAAAAGCAGGGTTTGATAGAATTAACTCTGTGCCTCCGAAAAAAGATCCCAATGAATTGTATGGCTTAATGCCATTTGATGGAAAGACATACGATATAGTTGACATTATTGAAAGAATTGTCGACAAGTCAGATTTTGAACAATTCAAAGAAGATTATGGTAAAACAATTGTTTGCGGTTATGGAAGAATTGATGGTTGGGCAGTTGGTGTTGTTGCAAATCAACGTAAGATCGTTAAAACTAAAAAAGGCGAGATGCAATTAGGCGGAGTTATTTATAACGATAGCGCCGATAAAGCAGCGAGATTTATTCTTAATTGCAACCAGAAAAAGATACCGATCGTTTTTTTACAAGATGTAACTGGCTTTATGGTTGGCAGCCGCAGTGAACATGCCGGTATCATTAAAGACGGTGCTAAGATGGTAAATGCCGTTGCAAATTCAGTCGTACCGAAGATCACGATCATAATTGGCAATTCTTATGGCGCCGGTAACTATGCAATGTGTGGCAAAGCTTATGATCCCCGTTTTATTTATGGCTGGCCCACTGCAAAGATCGCAGTAATGGGAGGTGACCAGGCAGCAAAAACACTTCTGCAAATTCAAGTGAATGCTATGAAATTCAAAGGACAAGAAGTGAAACCTGAAGAAGAACAAAAGTTATTATCGGAAATAATAAATCGATACGATCTGCAAACATCTCCTTATTACGCTGCAGCACGATTATGGGTTGATGACATTATTGACCCGATCCAAACAAGAATAGTTATTTCAGAAGCTATTTCTGCATCAAATAATAATCCTGATCTACCTGCTATAAAATTGGGCGTATTCCAGGTCTGATTTTGACTCGATTGTAGAAAAAAAATGTTTTTTTTGAAAATAAAATTTAATTACTTTCACTCCCATAATCAACACTAACTGAACGCTTATGAAGAAATCTACATTCCCTGGATTCTTATTGGCCTCTATTTGTATCCTTACCTTATTACAATCTTGCAAAGATGACAGTTATCTTTTGACACCGCCTCCAGTTACTGATCAATCGTTTGTTGAAGAATTCGATACTGCACAAAATGCTTACAACAGAGGTTGGCGTTTTATAAACAGGAGTGAATTAGTAGGACGTACAAACTGGCAAAATCCAACTACTCTTACGGGAATTCCATTTATTTCTTATAGCGGAACAGGCAATGGTTATCTCTGGGCTGATTATCAATCTACATCTGGTGCTGCTGTTACGATCAGCAATTGGGCTGTATCTCCGGAATTAATTATGCAGAATGGTGACAAAATAGTTTTTTACACACGGTGCGAATTAATTCCTTTCACTACGACTGTCACTACAGATTTTGTAAACAGGATGCAGGTAAGATTGAATAAAACAACTTCTTTAAACTGCGGCGATGGTAATGATCCTGGTGATTTCACTGTCCCGTTGCTTGATATTAATCCCTTTTATAACGAGTTTATACTTCAGTCTTTCAATAATCCTCTGGATCCACGGCATAACGAAGCACTACAAGCTTATCCACATGTTTGGACAAGATTTGAGGCTACAGTTGTTGGTCTGGATGGACCAACAAAAGGAAGATTTGCATTCCGGTATTTTACCGAAGGAGCCGGCAATAACGGACGTGGTTCTTCTATCGGTGTTGATGCCGTGTCTTATGTCACCAAAAAATAATTTATAATTAAAATCATTTAGTACTAACCATAAAAAAACTAAAATGACGAAAAGAAATTTACCCCTCATTGGTTTCGTACTTACAATATTTTCTTCAATTCTCATCACTTCCTGCGGTGAAGAGAAAGTGACAGCAAAAACAATCCAGCCTGCAAGCCTTTCTTATCATGAAGAGTTCGACTCAATGCAACGTGTGATCGAAATGGGTTGGAAAGGTGTGAACCTTAGTGATCCTTTAGGAGGCGACTCATGGCAACAAGGCTCCTATATTGTAAATACGCAGAAAGGCGGACCCTTTGTTTCTCGTATTGCTGCACATTCTTACAAAGCCAGTGCGAATGAGCATGCCTTTGTTCCTTATACTGCTGGTTTTGACTTATCTTTTATCAATTGCTGGTTAATAACACCTGAACTCTCCATGAAAAATGGCGATATAATTTCATTCTGGACAACTACTGCGAATCCAGTTAATTATCCTGATCGTATGCAGGTTTGGCTGAATCCAACTAATAACAGCACTAATGTTGGTAGAACTGCAAATGAAACGGGCGACTTTACAACTAAACTTCTTGATCTTAATCCAAACCTCTCTTTCAGTCCATATCCTGATGGCTATCCAACAACCTGGACAAAATTTGAGATAGTCATATCAGGCTTGCCAAATGGCACGATCGCACAGAAACATCGCATTGGTTTCAGATATTATGTAAAAAATGGCGGCCCTGGCGGCTCTGTATCTGATGAGATCGGCATTGATGACTTTGATTTTATCAGCCAGTAAAAAATAAATTCCTTTTATAAAAATCCAACTTTGGTTTTGCAAGGTTGGATTTTTTAATTTTATCACTTGCTATGAAAAAAAATAACCTCCTTTTATCGCTTGTTTTTATCGCATTTGCCTGCAGCGATAACGGAGATAGTACAAGTGCCAAAGAACCTGTCTCTTTATCGGACTCATTGTTAACAGAACGCTGGAAGGTCATCAATACAGTGAAAGACAGCATTCGTGAAGGAGATCTTGTTTTAAGGTGCGGAAATGATTTTATAAGTGAATCATTAAGCGATTTCAGTCAAAACGAAAAGCTTTATTCACATAGTGGAATCGCAATAATGGAGAATGGAACAATGTATGTCTATAGTAATATGGCCGGCGACATCAATCCGGATGAAATAATGCGCCGTGATATTGTCGATTCATTTATTACACCTATTCACAATGTTGCTGTTGGAATATATCGATACGACATTACAACTCAAGAACTTGAAAAATTAAAAAACATTGTACATACACATTATATTAATAAGCTCCCATTTGATATGAACTTCGACCTGGCATCAGATGATAAAATGTATTGTGCAGAAATGATCGCTAAATCAGTAGAACAAGCAACCGGGCAAAGGATCGTTTTTTCTAAAAGCTTAATAACTCCTGGCTTAAAAGAAAAATATTTAAAAAAATTATTAGACAAAAAAGTGATCCCTTCGGCAAAAGTGGCTGATCAAAGAGATTACCTGGCACTAGACAATCTGTACCTGAATCCACATTGCCGGGAAGTAAAAAAAATAATATTCGGCAAACCGCAAACGCCCATTAAATTTCCAACACCAGAAAATTATCAGCATTGAGTAAACCCAATGTAATTATTTATACAGATGGCGCCAGCCGCGGTAATCCCGGGCCCGGTGGCTATGGCACGATCCTCCTATCAGGAAATAATCAGAAAGAGTTATCACAAGGATACAAGAAGACCACAAACAATAGAATGGAATTGATGGCGGTGATAGCTGGTTTGGAAGCATTAAAAAAAGATGGCTTGAAAGTGGTTGTTTATTCTGACAGCAAATATGTTGTTGATTCGGTAGAAAAAGGATGGCTGAATACATGGATAGCAACGGATTTTAAAGGCGGCAAAAAGAATAAAGATCTCTGGCTTCGCTTTTATCATCTTTCAAAAAAGCAATTCGTTCGTTTTGTTTGGGTAAAAGGTCATGCAGATAACCCATATAATAACCGTTGCGATCAATTAGCAACTGAAGCTGCTGACTTTGGAACACCAATAGAAGACGAAGGGTTTGAAAGCAAAGGAACCCTCTTATAATAAAAATCCTCTCACCTAAGGCAAGAGGATCCAATAGTTTGTCCTGGTAATTTTTATGCTGCCTGTATTTCTTTTTTCAGCACACTCTTTCCTAACAAGTAAAAACTTCCAAAGAAGATACCGTTAAATAATAATGTTGACAAAACACTCCATTTAAAAAACGGCAAAGCTTCAGAATAGCAAAGCATAAGCCCACCAAATGATCTTGGGTATGGCTGATTATTTATGTCCCATCCGCCGCCGACCCATACCATAAAATTTGAAATAAGAAAAAAGTAAACCGCACCAGCAAGTGAGCCAATGAATATTTGCCCGATTTTATTTTTATTAATAAAGAAACCGATAATTGTAATGGAAGCGATCAACAAGTAGTTCTGCCATTGACCTGAATAAAATCCTTTGATAGTTGACAGACCCTGTATGTATAATATTTGATAGATCAGATCAGAAATAAACAAAGAAAGAATAGGAAACAAAAAAGCAAAACGTTTGTCCTTACTTATAGAGCCGGCAAAAAGCGCCATTGCAATTTGAGGAGCAAAACCCATTGGCCTGCTATCCCAAACCCTGTAAAGAGCACAAGCAAGAATTAGTATAAGTAATATCAGCAGGTTCGATCTGTTCAATTTCATATACAAAGAAGATTAGTTTGCAAAAATAAATGAATTGTTCCAATAGCTGTCTTTAATTATTCACGGTTGTTAACAGATTTTTCTCAAGGTTTTGTAATTTACTGTATGGCCGAACACAATGATTTTGGCAAAGAAGGCGAAGCGCTGGCTCTTGAATTTCTGCGAAAGAATGATTTTGAGATACTTCATTGTAACTGGAGATACTCCAGGTATGAGATCGACATAATTGCAAAAAAACAAAGCTTGCTCCATATCATTGAAGTGAAAAGCCGGCATTATTTTCCCGGAGCATTCCCTGAAGAAAGCGTTTCAAAAAAGAAATTTAATTTCTTAAAAAAAGCAGCTGAAGAATTTCTTTACCTGAACCCGGGATACAAACACATTCAATTTAACATACTTAGCATCACCCTCTTTAAGGATAAAGAACCCGAGTTCTTTTTGATCGAAGATGTGTTTCTATAAATTCCAAAAGCAATCCCGATAGCTATCAGGACCAAATTCCAATCTAATTCCAAATTACAAATTACTAATTCCTTTCTCCACCATCTCATTCATCCTCTCTACCATCCTAAAAGTCGCAGGGCATTCATCAAGATTTTGTTGATGAACATGGAGGTAATCGACAAATTTTTTCTTTGTCAAATGAGGAAAGCCTGCGCAATCAGCCGGCCTCACTTCATACACATTGCACATATTAGTTCCCTGGTCAAGAAACTGGCAAGGAGTGGTTTTATTCAACCAATTTCCGGTGCCTCTTTCCTTTTTAAGCCAACGCCTTTTCATTTCATCAGTGCTTATCTGCAAATAAGAGGCGATCTTTTTAATATCGGCATTGGTATAAGTAGGTGTCATCGTTTTACAACAATTGGCACAGGATAAGCAATCTATTTCATTCCAAACATTGCTGCCTGCTTTTATTGCAATACTTTGCAGTTTTAGCGGTGGATCTCTTTTTAGTCGATTTAAAAATCTAAAAAGAGGCTTTAACCGATGGGGTTCTTTAACAACTTTCATGTGAATAAGGTTATACTTGCGAGCTTGCAAGTTATAAGAAAAACTTTGTTAAACAGAATGGCTTGCTATTTTTGTTACATAAAATCAAATGCAATGAGAATTCTTTTCCTGCTTATTATATCAGTAATGCTTTTTTCCTGCGGTAATAATTCCGGGAATGGTGCAAAAATGTTTTGCGATACGGCCTGTCAAAAGGATACAATTAAATTTGTTAAGGAGGATCATAAGCTAAGACCATACATCTATATCAGCGCAGCTAATTGCCTGCCGGACTCAGTGATCTGGAGTTACAGCGGTCTTGGCACTAACCGCAAACTTTCATTTGATGATTTCGGAGGGCATAAGTTCAATCTGAACACATCATCTATGAGTTGTTATTTCAATGACACGAGCTATGTGTGGCTATTATTTAATGATTGCAGTAATGGCCGCGGCTATTTTGCCAGGATCCCTTTTAGTAAAAATCAAAACATTCAAAGAAAAGGAAGTGCTCTTAATAAGTTTGATCCAAAATTTGCGGTAGCGGATGGGTTGGTTGCTTATACTGACAAGGGAAATATTTTTGTAGAAGAAATGGCTACCGGTAAAACCGCCATGATGACATTTGGCAATATGCTCGCCGAACTCGATTATGATGCTATGCATGAATTCATCGATTCAGTGAATATTACCCCTACCCATATATGGGCAAAAATCCTGAGAGGAAACAAATGGGAGACAGTTGAAAAGGATATTACACTGGAAGAGAAAAAGCGCTAAAGCGAATTGGAATTTGTAATTTGATTTTTGGAACTTTCAATAAATGTGGGAACCTTATAAAAAAGGATTTAAAGCTTACCTGCAACTCGAAAGATCTCTTTCAGATAATTCAGTGGAAGCTTATATGCGGGATATTGAAAAGTTAACAGAATATCTTCAGCATTCAGGCACATTAAAAAATCCTTCCGAACTTAAATTAACCGACCTCCAGCATTTCATTAAGTGGATCGGGGAATTGGGAATGTCTCCCACATCCCAGGCACGGATCATTTCAGGAATAAAATCTTTTTATAAATATTGCCTGATAGAACATATCAGTAAAAACGACCCTACCACCCTTCTCGAAGCGCCAAAGCTTAAAAGATCATTACCCGATACTTTAAGTTTTGATGAAATTGAGAACATCATCGCACAAATAGATCTCAGCAAACCCGAAGGCGGACGAAATAAAGCAATGCTTGAAATGCTTTATAGTTGTGGTCTGCGTGTAAGTGAGTTGGTAAATCTTAAAATATCACAATTATATTTCGATGTTGGTTTTATAAGAGTGCTTGGCAAAGGTGACAAAGAAAGATTAGTCCCGGTTGGAAGCAGCGCAGTGAAATATGTGAACATCTACCTTAAAAATATTCGTTTACATATGCCCGTAAAACACGGCAATGAAGACATTGTTTTTCTCAATCGTCGCGGAAGCAAGCTTACAAGAGTGATGATCTTTCTTATTATAAAAGAGCTTACAAAAAAAGCAGGAATAAAGAAAACAATTTCACCGCATACATTTCGTCACAGCTTTGCTACGCATTTGGTAGAAGGCGGTGCCAATCTTCGTGCGGTGCAGGAAATGCTGGGGCATGAGAATATTACCACAACACAGATCTATACACATCTCGACCGTGAATTTTTGAGAAAGACCTTAGAACAATTTCATCCTGCATTTAAGTGATTAACTTTTAACTAAGAGATCAAAGGAGAAAAGGAGACAAAGAGTTAATTTTTCCTTTTCCTCTTTCACTCTTTTATCCTCTTAGCCAAAAAAATAACCCCCGACGCTGCAGGGGCTTTTGTGTTATGGCAAAGAAAAGATTACAAAAGGTGAAAGATTTGAAGTTTGAAATTAAAAAAGGGAACTCCTATTTGCAAGTAAGATTTACGAAGTAGAATTACTTTTTATTGAATGATGACTTTCTCGGTATGTTCTTTACCTGACTTTTTATTGGTCATTCGTAACAGATAATTGCCGGGAGTAATTGCCGGTATCTGAAAAGTAAAAGAATTTATTTCGTTTTCAATTCTGACCAATGAAGATTTAATCAATTGTCCCTGTAAACTAAACAGATCAATTTTGTATTCACCTGCCGGAGCTTTTCTCCATTCAATTTTTATTTGATTTCCTGCTTTGGCAGGATTTGGAAAGACTTTAATTGAATCATTTATAAAATAATCCCAGACTTTTTGTAAATAGGTTCTTTCAATTGTCCCCATGGCACCTGTGACATAACCTTTTCTTACTGATCCATAACTCACCACTACAACTTCATTATTAACCGTAGAAATAGGTTTAAGAATAATTGACTGAGATTGATTTGAAAGATCATTAACAAATAACTCTGAGGTTTCAAATCCAACAGAAGAAGCAACAAGAGATACAGGTGCTTGCTTCCCAGGAATTCTAAGATAGAAGTTCCCGGCACTATCGCATGCTACGCCATTCCTGGTTCCCTTCATTATAACTGTTGCGTATGGTATTCCTTTTCCATTTTCATCAATCACCTTACCCAGGATTTCATTTTTTAGTAATGGAACTACACTTCTTTCCATTATTTCGATGTCCCCGGAAATTATATTAGTACAAACCGATGAGTCATTCTTTTCCTTAATAAAAGGTTTTCCCTGGGAATAGGACTTTAATCCTGTTAAGAATACAGGAATCGCAAATTGAAAGAAATACTTTAACCAGGGAATCCTTTTCCGTGGAATTTCAAAATCTCTTTCTAATTGATCATTATGAAACCGGCCACAAACAGAACCGGTGGATGGCTTTTTAAAAAATGATATTAATTGCGCATCGCTCATACCTGTAAAATCATGAACGGTCTTTTGGCATGAATCGCAGAAACGTCCTTTATCACCCGGAATCATTTTATCCCAATCTTCATGACAGGGTTCGGGGATTTGCAGTTGAAATTTCTTTGACATAAGCAGAAGTTTTTATTGAATGATCAATTTATCAGTCTTAAGTAATCGGTTATTTTCGTCAAAAATTTGCAGTGCATACATGCCAGCAGTCAAACTTTCATTCAGAGAGTAAGAGATCTTATTTATCCCTTTCCTCATTTGATATTCACTTGAACTGATCAGCTTACCATCCAGGCAAAATAATCTTACAGTTATTTCAGTATCTTCTTCATTTTCGAATTCAAAATTTACTTTTTGATTATGCAGAACAGGATTAGGATAAAACTTTATATTATCGATGCTCTTTCCATGCTGTATATTAATTTGATCCTTACTTATAACATTTATACCTGCATTTAAACATCGGAACGAACCCTGAGGTGCGTCAAAATAAGCATTATTGGTCCTCCTGTGCACATGTTTCATGGCAATGCTTTTGATTCTAATGTCCTCTAATTGCTCATAATTTCTTTCTAAAAGCACATTATAATTTTTGCCCAATTGTTTTGTGTTAACAATACATCTAAAATTTTTATATCCCACATTGCTAACTTTCAATTCATACTCTTTCCAATAAGCAATTTTGTTTGTTACAATTTTTCCTGACGAATCAGTAATTAAGTGAATTGTATCTTTCTTTCTTCCCATTGAGATCAAATCAACATTTGCACTAGCCAGTATCTCACCCGTAAGCATATCTTTTACAGTTATTGTTCGAGTATTTGCTGTTTTAGTTGTTATAATAATTGCTCCTGATCCAACTCTACAATATATAGCAGTTGCCATTTGATCTTTTAAAATGCAAATACTTTCAATGTTATCAGGATTAATATTCTTAAGCTCATAATCTTCTGCTAACAACCCGTCAATAACTAAAAGCGGCCTATCAATTACTGGCGTACCTCCGCATCGGAATCTTATTACATTTTCATTATTAGGAGTTGTTAAAGGCAATGGCCTATTTAAAATTTTTAAGCCGGGAGTTTTAAAATACCCGCTATCCTGCGAATAACAAGTTGAGAGAAAAAAGACCAGGTAAGTAATTAGTGTAGAAATATGTCTCATAGATTTGGTTTTGTTTTTAAAAAGGAGCCCTGTAAATACAAGGCTCCGGTAATTAACTGGATTTTTCCACGTGCCAACCTGTTTAAATGATGAGACTATTTCCACAATTACATAGGGCCGGAATAAATATTTCTCACCTCTTATTCAATTGAATTGAAAATTGCATATCGTTATGAATGGAAAGTATCAGCAAGCAGGTAGCCGTACAAAATACAGGGCTGGTAATACAGTGGTGCCCATTCCAGCTTCCATCCTGATTCTGAATGTTTACTAATTTTCCACTCATCATGTCATACCATTTTTTCCAGGCATCGCCTCCCTGCATCAACATACTTTCTCCTGTCATTAAAAAGCTAAGAAATTCTTCGCCGCCATTATTCCCAAACCCTGACATCACATCTTCTTTTAACGCTTCGCCTTTTGCAGCTTCATTTACTTTAAATGCAGTAGAATAATTTTTTGATTCAAAAGAACCTAAACCGGCAATTACCAGGTTTTCTTCCGTCACTTTTGCATTCGTATCAAGTCTTCCCTCTTTTTTTGCTTTATTAATTACCACTTCAGCCTTTTGGGCATCCTTTGCACTGGCTCTTGCAGTACTTGAAATAGAATATAATAAAACTCCAGCCGCATCACCTGTAACTGCCGATTTTGTGTCTGCATTAAAATTAAATTTCTGGTATTCACGGCTGCGCCTCAGTTTATTTGAATCAACATACCTTCCAATATCATCCGCACTTTCCAGCGCATTGTTTGCCAAAGCAGATTGTAAAACAGGAGCCCAGCCCCCATCCTGCCATGCGCCATTATTGCTCTGTGTTTTTTGAATTTTGTCAATGCATTTGTCCAACGCTTTTTCAATACGTTTTTTTAACTGTTCATCTTTTAATTCATATCGGAGTAAATTGGTGAAAAATTGAGCAGTAAGGATGACATCAATATTTCTTCCCAGCTTAACTTGTGGCTGCGTATTGGTGAGTGTAGTGATCAGGACCTGGTTAGCTGGGCAATTTTCCACCGCCCTTAGCAAATATTCAGTTCCTTTCTTTAAAGCTTCTGCATATCTCCCTTTTTCCGGTGAGTTATCATTTCTAAGCAAGCTCATGCTTACCAACGATGTAGATGCAGGATCAGTATTTACTGCATGGGGATCCCTGATGTCTTGCGCAGAATGACTACCCGAACCCCATCCTCCATCAGGAGCCTGCGCTGCTGCGATCCAGTCAATTCCCTTTTTTACGGCAGAATCTACCATCGGGCTGGTGATAAATGAGCTAACTAGTTTTCCATCTTCAGAACTGTCAATTCCAAGGATCGTTTTCATTACACAAACATGGTTGGGATTAGGATTGTTACAACACTTTACAACCTTTCTGGTAGATCCCGTTTTATTGATGTCGTAGGAAGAAGCAAGAATAGTGATGGCGCTAATGCCAAGGATGGCAAGAGGTAGCAGCCATTTTGCCTTTTCAGTTAATCGTTTCATGGCTTTGATTTTTATTATTGATTTGAAAAATCAGTAGAATGCAGCCAATTCTTAGTTGCCTTGTCTATTGAGATGAACAGGATTTCACAATTACATAAGAGACCTCAAAGTTTTTATTGTTAATTTTATTTATTGGCTTTTTTAAGAAATATATTATCCACTGATCAAAGCGATACTGAGCTGGTGTTAGCTTACCGCCAATCAGGGGATCTGAAAGTATTGGGAGAGCTGTACCAGCGATATATGGAGCTGGTATATGGTGTATGCCTTAAATACCTGAAAGAACCAGAACTTGCCCAGGATGCGGTGATGCAGATATTTGAAGAACTGGTATCAAAATTGAAAAAACATGAAGTGGAAAACTTCCGGGGCTGGCTGCACCAGGTGGCAAAGAATCATTGCCTGATGCAGCTCAGGACGCCAAAGAACTTAAAAACAGTGGCACTTCCACCATTACTTATGCAAAATGAAGAAGATGTGCATCTGAATGGCGTGATGGAAAAGGAGGAAAATTTCCAAAAATTAGAAAATTGCATTGCCTCTCTTTCTGATGAACAAAGAACGATGATAAAACTATTTTATCTTGAAGGGAAATGTTATAACGAGATCGTTGAAATAACCGGGCTGGAATGGAATCATGTGCGCAGCTCAATTCAAAATGGAAGACGAAATTTGAAGCTGTGTATGGAAAAGAAGTTAGAAGTCGGGAGTCAGTAGTCGGAAGAGATTGGTTGGAATTTGAAATTTATTATTTGAAATTTTATTAGTAGTGTCTGAAGAAAAAAACATAATAAACTATACGGCAGCTGATATTGAAAAATATTGGAAGGGAACGCTCAGCGCTGCGGAAATGCATGCTATGGAAAAGGCAGCAATGGACGATCCTTTTCTTGCCGATGCGTTAGAAGGCTATAAGAATATAAGTTTAGCGGACGCCGGTTTAGATTCGTTGAAAGAAAAACTTGATAAAAGAGTTGGGGCCGTTGTTCCAATTTTAAATTTAAAACGCAAACGGTTTACCTGGGTAAGAGCTGCTGCCGCCATTATTATTATCATAGGAATAGGCTTGCTCGTTCAGCAATTAGTTTTTAATGATCGTAACAGGAATTCAATGGCCATTTTAGAAAAAGAGAATAAAAGACCTGAAAGTGTTGTAAAAAATGATCAGTTAAAACCAGATTCTATAAATAAAAAAGAGGTGTCCGCAAAATCTGATTCGTTAGTGTACAAACAAAAGCAAGAAACTTCAACTAGTGCGAACTTAAACACCTATGCTTTTACACCTCTTGATACGGTCAGAAAAACTGACATTGCAAATGCTGAGTTGAAAAAAACAGAAAATGAAAGTGTACCACCAGGCGATTTAAAAGCAGTTGCAAGTGCAGAAAGAAAAGTTGACCCGGCAAAAGAGGAAGCTTTATTTAAAAGAACCTCCGACGATAGTACCAAACCTTTAAATGATAAACAGTTCAATACGGCAAGTTCGGTTGCAAAACCCAAGGCTAACCAGGCATTTTATAAAACCAGTAATGTTGGTGCAGTCGGCTTCGAACTAAGCAATAAATATAATTATCGTGTTGTAGATGCTCAGAAAAACCCTGTACCCTTTGCCAATGTAATGAACACCCGTGACAATATAGGTACTTACACTGATATCAGGGGTAACTTCAATCTTCTTTCAAGTGATAGTGTATTAGATGTACAGATAAGATCACTTGGATACAATGCCGCTAATTATACACTTGTTCCTTCTAATGTTCAATCAGGCGACCTGGTTTTAAAAGAAGATGAAAGGAAAGAAACATTTGTACAAAGTAGAAAAGTAGTAAGCAGTCTTTCAAGAAAGGATAGTGCAGAAATTGAAGAACCGGAAGTAGGCTGGGGAAATTATAATACTTATGTCGCAAACAATATTCAAATACCGGAAAATGTCCGTCCTAAAAACACCCGTAGCGATGTTGAGCTTAGCTTTGATATCGACAAAAACGGTCAGCCCATAAATATTAAAGTAACAAGATCATCACAATGCAAAGAGTGTGATGAGGAGGCTAAACGGCTTTTGAAGGAAGGTCCCAAATGGAAAAGAAAGGGGAAAAAATCTAAAGCCACCATTTCGATAGCCGTAGACCAAAAATGAGATGATAGCTAAATAGATGACAGATGATAGTTATTTTAAAACCTACCTTTAATAACTATCATCTAAAAAATTATCCTCTATCATCTATTCCCCTACCTTTGTCGTCCAAAACAAATTTGTCAACATGAAAAAATTATTTTTATTAGTTGCAGCTTCATACATATTTTTTTCAACTGAAGCTCAGCAACTGACTACGCCTCAACCCAGCCCAACGGCTAACATTAAACAGAACTTTGCTTTATCCAACATTGAAATTTCTTATTCCCGACCTGGTATGAAAGGCCGCAAAATTTTTGGCGACCTTGTTCCTTACGGTAATGTATGGAGAACCGGCGCTAATAATGCAACCACTATTACTTTTGGCGAAGAGGTAACAATTGGTGGTAAAAAAGTTCCAGCTGGCAAATATGGCTTACTTACAATTCCAAATGCAAGCGAATGGACCATCATCATTACAAAACAATTGGATGTAACAAGCCCTTCAGCTTACAAACAAGACCAGGATGTGGTGAGAGTAGCTGCAAAGCCAACCGCCATGCCATTCAAACTCGAAACATTCATGATCTCTGTTGATGATATAAAAAGTAACAGCTGTTCTATAGGAATGGGATGGGAGACCACCTGGGTAAGTTTTGAAGTCACTGCTGATGTTGAAAGTAAAGTAATGGCGCAGATCAAAAGCACAATGGAAGGCGACAACAGACCTTACTTCAATGCAGCTCTTTATTATATTGATAATGGTAAAGATCTGAACAAGGCTGTTGAATGGTTAGATAAAGCTTATGCTCAAAATCCTGAGGCTTTCTGGGTATTGTATCAAAAAGCCCGTGCACAAAAAATGCTTGGCAAAAAGACAGATGCCTTGGCCACCTCAAATAAATCAATTGATCTTGCAAAAAAAGCAAAGAATGATGACTATGTTGCTTTAAATGAGAAGTTGCAAAAAGAAATGAAGTAATATCTTCTGAGAAAATATTTTAAACCCTGCTTATGGCAGGGTTTTTCTTTTTGCCATCATTGGTTGCAAAAGAATAGCGAAAAGTACAACGCCAAATGCACCAATAGGATTTAACCAGAGAAAACCTAAACCGATCAACTTTAATTTAGCGGGAATATAAATTGCAAATATCAATAGCTGAGTTAATACCGTTGCATAAAAAACAGCGGAACCATTTGTGATCTTCTTAAAAAATAGAGCCACAAGAAAAACACCAAGGATCGGCCCATAAAAAATAGAGCCTAGTTCATTTACAGTTTCAATAAGACTATTTCCCAGGTTGTATGAATACATGGCAACGATCACGCAAAAGATACCCCATAAAAGTGTATAGCGTTTAGACATCTGGTATTCTGCTTCATTGGTTATTTCTTTTTTTGAAAATCGCCGGTGAAAATCTACCATGGTGCTTGATGCAAGAGAATTAATAGCTGCCGCAATGCTACCCCATGACGCCAAGAATATTATGGCGATCAATAAACCAACCATACCCTTCGGAAGATTATCAACAACGAAACGAAGAAAAATATAATTGGTATCACTGGTATCTCCTTCAATTTTTTCCGTTTGCATCCATGTCTTTACTTGTTTGCGAATGCTGTCAGACTGATATTGCAGCTGACTTAGCTCAATAGCCTTATTATTCTTCTCTTCTTTAGATTCGGCATTTGCAAAAAGTGCAACAGTTGACTTTTTTTGCTCAGACAGGTCATTGTAAGCTTTTTGTGCTATAAACAATGAATCTTTATGCGACGTATTTTCTAATTTGTTTAATTGTGATTGATTAAAAAATATAGGCGCATTATTGAATTGATAGAATGTAAACACCAACGCCCCAATTAACAGGATGGCAAATTGCATGGGCACTTTTACAAGACCATTCATCAGCAAACCCATGCGGCTTTCCGTAAGTGATTTGGCAGTAAGATAACGACCCACCTGGCTTTGGTCAGTTCCAAAATAAGACAGGGCAAGAAAGAATCCACCTATGACACCACTCCATATATTATACTTATCGCCCCAATCAAACCCATTTCCTTTTTCAAAACCAGTGGTAATAACATTCAGCCTTCCGAGCTTACCACTCACTTGTAATGAATCAATAAAGCCAACACCTTCCGGCAACATATGCACGACCATATAGGCGGCCAAAAACATTCCGGCAAAAATAATGATGAGTTGCAATTGCTGGGTATAAGCAACTGCTTTTGCTCCACCGCTAAGTGTATAGATTATTAGTAAGCCGCCCATGAATAAATTTGTCCAGTAAATATTCCAACCTAATAAAGAGGAAAGAATGATCGACGGCGCAAACACACTGATACCAGTTGATACTCCTCTCTGCAATAAAAATAAAAACGAAGTAAGTGTTCTTGTTTTTCCATCAAACCTGTTTTCAAGAAACTCGTATGCCGTATAAACTTTTAGTTTACTAAAAATTGGAACAAAAAAAATACAGATGACCACCATTGCTATTGGTAAGCCGAAATAATACTGAACGAATCTCATTCCGTCTGTGTAAGCCTGGCCGGGAGCGGAAAGAAAAGTGATCGCACTTGCCTGGGTACCCATAATGCTCAGTAACACTAATCCCCAGGGTAAACTTCTATTGGCAAGTATATAACCATCAAGATTGTGGGTAGTACGGCTTTTGTATAACCCATAAGCAATTATCCCGATCAAAGCAGCGGCAAGTATTATCCAATCCAGTTGGCTCATGAAAAGGCTTTGGTGAAAAGGCTAAACAAGATGATAAGCAGTATTAGAAAAACAATGACGAAGAAATACCATTGACCCCATGATTTGAATAAAGGTATTTTATCGTTGCTGTCCTGCATGCTCTATTTATTTGAAATTATTTTTTTCTGATCAATCCTGAAAGTAAAAGCCCTAATGCAAGGCCGATCAATAACCCAACAGTAACTCTCTTAATTATAAATCCAAGAACGAGTCCAATTACAACAGTCAATATCACAGCCATTGTTCTTCTTGTGTCATCTCCCTGTTTACTCATCAAAATGCTTTTTTCCTGTTTAGTGCAATAAGGTTTGCCAGCAAACGATATGCACCGGGTACGCCAGCAGGCAATTCTCTAAAAAACACAAGCCCTGTATATGTAAAATACCCTCGACCGTATTTTGCGATCAATAAACTTCCATCATCGGGCTTTTCTCCCGGATCGCTCATTGCAAGTATCTTTTCAAACTTCCCGGTTGTGTCGATCGCATCATAGATACTTCTTTCCTGGATCCATCCTTTAAAATCATCCTGGTTTATTTTGTTGGGAAAATTAAGAGCCGGATGCTCTGGTTTCAGAAAAGTAACTGTTGCATTTTCATCTGTAACCCTGTTTCGTGATATTGAAAAATCATAAGGACCCATTTTTGATCTTACATTACTTATAAAATTGCTCGTATTATATTGTACAATAAGATTCCCCCCGTTCTCAACATACTTCATCAGCTTCTCATAGTAATTACCCAACCACTCAAGTGTATTATAAGCCCTTACTCCAACAATGATCGCATCGAATTTATCTAACGGATTTTTTGAGAGCTCCTTTTGATTCAAACGATTTACTTCAAAACCCATTTGTTCTAATGCTTCAGGCACTTTATCTCCGGCACCAACTATATAGCCGATCTTTTTTCCATAGGTTTCAACATTCACAACTTTCAAGGCCACATCAGCATCGTGAAAATAATTAATAGCAGGAATGTGATCGTGTTTTATTTCACGCTTGTCACTCTTTATTAAATTATCACCCAGGGTATCAGTAACCCCAAATAAAATGTTCGAAGACGTTTTAATATCATTGCCATTATAATCAAATCCCATTGACTGGCCTTTTGCATTAACACGAATTCTTTGTGTGCTAAAGGAAAAATTGGTCACGGGTTTCATATCGCTTTCAGAAAAAGCAACAACTTTTCCGGTGAAATTTCTTTTTAACCCTTTTATTGAAACGGCGCCATTTGCTTTGTCATTCCCTTTCATAAGGATCTTTAGATCTTCAGAAGGGGTAATAAGCACAGGAGGAACAACAACCAGCGGCCAATACAATTCTCCTCTTACGGGATCAGTGAATTTATATTTAACGGCTCTTGAAAAATTGAATTCCTCGCCTTCGATATTTATTTTTACCGTAAGAATATAACTCGGTTGTATATCAGGAATGCCAATTTTTGTTTGATCATTTACATTAAAGTAACCGGGTTCCATTTTAGTTTCCAGCCAATAAGGCTGAGTGACCGGTTTTGAAGAAGGGACAAAAATTGTTTTAGCAAAATTTATATTCCTGTTTCTCGCTAAAGCTTGACCCATTAAAGAATCAAAACCATCAACCACAAATCCTTTGATAGTTGCGTTTACTCCTAACCTGTTATTAAATTGAAAATTGAACCTGATCGAATCGGTTTGTACTGCAAATTGCTCTGTTGTAAAAACATCTATCCACAAACCACTGCACTGTTCGATCAATTGTTTTGTTTCATCCGATTTTTTATTTCGCCAATAGCCGACTGGCATTGCATTAAGAGCTTTGTATAATTGGACCAATCCTTTTACCGAATTTTCCGGATGTAAAAAATCAAATGACGCAGAAATATCATTTACCATTTTTTCAATTGCCTCACCCCCATTAACTTTTTTCCAGCTTAAATCAATTCCTTCCAGCAGATCATTTTTAGGTTGATCACCTTTTGTTGCGGTGAAGAATTCAATGGCCTCACCCCTTCCCGCAGGCACACCAAAACCCTGGCTTTTATGCTGACTCCTGCTTTCGGCAGCGATCTCACCATAGCTTTTTCCAAGTAATGGATTATAACCTCCGACATCCAGCTTATATTGAGAATCACTTTGTGTATTATTGCCACCAAAATTGAAAGTGTTCCAAAGAACTCTTTTCACTTGCCATGGTTGCACATATTTTAGTTGATCAACAAAACGAGTCGGATCCGCAGCAGCTGCAAAAGCTTCATTTGCTAAAATACCTGAAGCAGTATGATGACCATGCCCACCTTCACCTGTTGTTGGAAATCTCGTAATAATAATATCAGGTTGAAACTTTCTTATCACCCAAACCACATCACTTAAAATTTTTTCTTTATCCCATTTTGTAAAAGTTTCTTCCGGATTTTTTGAATATCCAAAATCAAAAGCACGGGTAAAAAACTGTTCACCGCCATCAATGCGTCTTGCCGATAATAGTTCTTGTGTTCTTATTAAACCAAGATCAATTCCCTGTTCATCGCCAATCAGGTTTTGTCCTCCATCGCCTCTTGTCATCGACAAATAACCCGTGCGATATAATCTGTCTTTTGACAAATAAGCGATCAATCGTGTGTTCTCATCATCTGGATGAGCAGCAACATACAACACAGATCCAAGCACATTCAATTTCTTGATGGCAAGGTAAATGTCCGCAGATGTCCATGTTTGTGGTGATTGGGCGAAGATGCTTATAGATAAGATGGCAGTAAGAATAAGACTGTAAATTTTCTTCATCCGGCAAATTTATTCAGCGAATATAAGTCTTGCTTTACAAACCGGCTTAGCCGGTAGTATAAAAAAGACCCCGCTGACGGGGTCTTAGTTTTTTATTAACTCGACTTATGTGGTCAATTCTTCTTTTCTTTATCATTACCATTACTTACCTTTTTGCCTAGCTGCTCCAATATCTGCAAGCCCAATAAGCCACTTATGCCTCCGTTCGCATTATCACCACCTCCTCCGATCAATACATCGGGCATGATCTTTACATTTTGATTGGCAATCGACTCCATCACTTTTAACTGGGTGAAATTATTGCCACCCATCGCATCCACCGAAAGCTTATAAGATTCCGCATTTGACTTACCAATAGCGAGGATCTTCTCCGCTTCAGCATTACCCGTTAATGTGATCTGTTCAGCATTTGCTTTTGCAAGTAACTCGATCTTTTCTGATTCGGCTTTTGCCAGTAATCTTACCTTCTCGGCTTCACCGGTAGCGAGTAACTTCAAACGGTCACCTTCTGCGTTTGCCTGTAAACGAACACTGTTTGCATCACCTGTCGCTTTTTTAACTGCGGCGTCAGCAATACGTTCTGCGATCAATACACCCTGATCAGCTTTTACGATCTCTTTTTGAATTTCTGCTACAGCAGTCTCCTTTTCCAATGCCTGTCTCGTTTCCTGTGCTCTCTTTTGAGTTTCATAAGTTATCTTTTGTTCTTCGGCCAACTTACGATCAGTAAGGGTTTTCATTAAACTTTCTGGTGGAACAATGTCACCAATAAGAGTATCTACTCCAAACACATTATACTGTTCAAGCACACGGCCAATATGATCCTTTGCAGATTGTTGTCTTTCTTTACGGGTACCAAGGAATGCGATCACATCGCTGTCCTGCGCACTGTTACGGAAATAGTTGCCAATTGTTGGTTCCAGCACCTGGCTTACAAGATTATTCATATTACCAAACCGGGCTATTACTTTTGGCGCTTCTGTTGTTGGAATGTGAATGATCTGTGATACGTCAAGATTAAAAGGGAAACCGTCTTTACTACGAACAGTAATTGTCGAAAGGTTTTTATCCAACTGGTGACTTTCACTTCTTGCACTTGCCCAGTTGAGCACAAGATTTGTAGTTGGCACCAATTCAACTTTCATAATATATGGGTTGATCGGGTATTTCCCGGGGCCTAATGGTTCATTCCAAACACCTTTAGATCCTTTCGCTACAATATTCCCGTGTTTGAATTCAACGCCACTAAGATCTTTACCATCTTCACCTACATAAGAAATGACAACACCAACATGCCCAATTGGGATCTCTGTCATTTTCACCATTTCCATTTTTACAAACCATGGGTTGAGGAAGTAAGAACCTGCAAGGATAACTTGTTCCTGCAATCCTTTATAGCCACCACTATCTAAAAACTTATCTACGTCCTGGAATTTATTACCATCATCAATAATTCTACCGGCAATTTTTCCTTCTTCCAGGGGTTTTCCTTCCATCGTGGTTACTACGCCTACAGCGTTATCAGGAATACTTATAAGATCTGTTATTTCAATATCAAATAACAAAGTATTGATACGATAAGATCCTGGTGCAATAATATCTGTTTGTCTTCCTTTACGACCACCTGATTTCAAAAATGTTTCAGCGCTTTGAAATGTATCACACTCAACTTTTCGGGCAAGTATCGCACCTGTTTCAAGTTCAGCACCATCTTTTGCCATCACTAATCCAATCTTTCCTGTTGGAATAATAATGAAAGGTTGAAACGTGATCGCATACTGCCATATCCATTTCCAGAAATAAACACCAGGAGGTAAAGTTTGTGCCTGGAAACCCGCTTCACCTCCTGTAGCGATGATATGGCCTTCGGGCAATTCCTGTTTGCCAAACAATACAAACTTCTTTGTAACAAGACCTATCCTGTCTTCCGGTACTATTACTAATCCGAAAAAGACACGAAGAATAAATTTATAAAATAATAAAATAAATAATGGGATGCCAATGATGAGACCCCACCTGATCAATTCTGATTTTTCCATGATGACTTAATAATTTATAGTTGAAAATATTGTTTAAATAAAAAAAATCAATGCGATGCAATAGTTCAATGCACACAACTTGTCAACAACAGCTGTTGCTGAATCGTGTTTGATATTTGCCTGTAAGAAGGGAACGCTACGAATAACGTATTGCTATTTCATTTTTCCGGGAGGAGAAGTATTATAGATCGTAAACCGGGTCAAAGATTCAATAGAGCTAAAGTTGTCAGTATGGTAGTTGGTATTCATTGTAACTTATTGATGTTGTAAAGCTACATTCCGGTTGCATCACTTTTAAAAATATCGTAGAAATTCAAAACCGGTTTTGACAGCAATCAATATTGGAAGTCAAAAACCGGTTTTTATTAAAGATGAGATGTTTTCCCTTATATTAAGGAGAACTCATTTATTGCCCAACCATAAATACGGCATTGCAAAACATCAGCTTACCATTTTCCCAAAAATTGCGGAACATAAGATTGTCAGCGAGATAAACTATTTTGCCGCTACCCATATCCTGTACTCCAAATACTAATGCATCATTCAATTTAGCTTTTAATTCAGAACCAACAAATCCTGAAACCTGGCTATCTTTTTTTAGCACTCCTACATTCCATCCACCACTTTTAATGAATTCATATACGGCATCGTCTTGTTTTAATGTGTAATAAAAAATTGGATACCCGAATGCAAGCGGATGTGTATTATCAAGCTGCACTTTAAATATAGAACCCGGATTATTAGATCTAAGAGATTCTCTTTCTCTTTCTTCATATACCTGCAAAGCAGCGTACGGATCTTTTTTATCGGTAGCGTCATCAGTTTTTTTTGATTTGATAGCCCAATCAGTTCTTGATAATTGTGAAACAGCTCCTTCTAACGCAACCAATCTTCCGCCTTTACTGATCCAGTCTTTCAATTGATCAGCCGAAGATTTTTCAGTAAGAAATCGATAATTACCTGAAGGCATAATGATGACATCAAAATCACTCCAGTTAATTCTTCCAAAATCAGTTGCATTTACCAATGTAATCGGATAGTCAATTGATTGTTCAAAGAAACTCCATATTTCGCCGGCTGAATTTGAACCAACACCTTCTCCTGTTAACAAAGCAATACGAGGAGCTTTCATGAAGTGTATTTTACTGCTACCTAGATCAAACCCTTTATCAACAAATCCTGTTGTGATCATATTTGCTTTAACATTATTTGCATTACATGTTTGATTAATGATAGACGCAAGTGAGCCACC
>Ga0184624_10000038_pt1 | contig 32557 bp, 42 predicted proteins | sample PLM3_5_b1_FD_133157 | JGI IMG/M metagenome (GOLD analysis project Ga0184624, IMG submission 133157) | Groundwater sediment microbial communities from an aquifer in East River, Colorado, USA - PLM3_5_b1 | ecosystem: Environmental > Terrestrial > Soil > Riparian zone | place: USA: East River...
CCAAAGCGGGTGGCGCTGTTGGCCTCCGGCATCACCGTCCAGTTGCCCGCTACACGCCGACTGCGCCAGATGCGCGCCTGCGCTGTGGCATGGTCGGTCTGTTGCGATTTGCTAAAGGTGGCGCCGTCGGCCTCAAAGTCGAAGTTGGCAGCCAGCGCCGCCGCCTTCTCTTCCCAGATTTCGGCCGCCGCCAGCGCCAGGTCATAGGAGGGTATCCAGCCGGATTCGTCGGGGTAGACATCCTCCGGGTCAGCGACGGGATGGCGCTCGATGGCATCGACCAGCAGTGGATCGCTATAGGTCGTCGTGCTTGGCTCGGCCACCATACGCCGCAAGCGCGCAATGTCAGCGGCGGATGTGCCGCCTACATAGCCGCTCACGGGTTCACCCGAATGTACGAAATGTATAATCGGCCCCGAAAGCCGGTTGAATCGGCGCTGCCGGTCGCCGTGATATAGTCAGCCGCCGGCCATACCTGCACCGCACCTTTGGCGACGACCGCCGCCATGCCATGATAGGCAGTAGCGGCAATGGCGCCGTTGATCGCCAATGCGGAAATCAGGTCGGCGTCGCTGGCGGTCGGGCTGGGGTTGACGCCGACATTGATATTGGCGGCGCCTGTGCTGGCGGTCTCGACGTAAAGCTTGACATCGGTGATGATCAGCGGCACGCCTTCCGGGTTGCGGACGAAACCGATTTCACCGCCGGCAAAAAGAGCAGCGCCGACCAGCGGAATCTCCAGATGACCACTGGCAAAGACCGGCGTTGTCATGGTTGGAGCGCGGCAAAGGCCAGCCGCGTGGACGGGGTCTGGTTGACGCGGTTGATTGGGTTGGGTAGCGCAAAGCCGAGGCGAATCACGGCGCGCAGGGCAACCATGTCCTGCTGCGGCAGGTTGTAGATGACCAGCCCGCCGGCGTCGGTGATCACCGCCTGGTCAAGAATCTTAAAGGTGATATCCTGGCGCATCGCCCACACCAGTTGATCCCACTGCCCGCTGAAGAGCAGCGCCACCGTCGGGTCAATGCTGCCGTCGGTCGGGAAGAGGATCGGCGCGCCGTCCAAAGCGTAGCGGGTGTTTTCCTGCATCGTATTGACAAAGATCGGCTGGCCGGTGGCCGACTCACGCAGACCGCGCAGTTGTCCGCGCAGGGCGAGGGCGGCGATGTGACCATCGACCATATAGCCGTCTTCCTCAACCTTGGCGATGACGCCGGTCGCCCCCATGATCTCGTCGTAGAGGTCGCCGGTATGCACCGACTGATCGACGATGTTGCCGGCGGCGGTAATCACGGCGAGTAAGCCGGCGCCGCCGAGGTTGGTTGTCCACGAAGCGGGAATGCCGGTGCCGAACAAAACGGCGCGGTTGATGGCGAAGTTGATGGCATCGACAATCGAAGGGCGAATCTCGGCCCAGATGTCATAGCCGGCATCGTCCAGCACCGCTTCGGGAATCGGCACGATAGCGGCGATTTCCTCAGCGTCGATGTATTTGTTGGCCCATTGCACTTCGGTCGTCTGCTTGAGGCCGGTGTCGCCGCTGACAAAGTAAGCGGTCGCTAAGGCGCTCATCACCGGCATCCGGGTACGGGAGGTCGGCATGTCGGGTAGTCGCCGCGCCAGTTGCATCAGCGGGTTGGTTTGGGCGACCGTTTTCATAATCTCACGCGCCTCGCCCACCGGGATGAGCGCGGCAGCGTCGGTCGTGCGGTCGATGACAGAGTTATATGGCACTTGAAGCTATCCTTATCTGCGCCCACTTGCGGCGCGTATGAAGTCGTTCATGGATGGGCCGGCGGGCGGCGAGTTGCTGCCTACGCCGGCGTTGCCGTTGGGAATCGTCTTGCGCCCAAAGAGTTCAGGCGCCGCCGCTTTGATCGCCGGCCAGTCGGGGTCGCCGCGTTTGGTAAACAATCCTTCGGCGCTCGCCACCAGGAAAGCGGCGCGTGGATTGCTGCAGGCGATCTCGGCGCGGCCAGCTTCTTCGTAGAAGGCGGCTCGTTGCTCGGCCTGCTCAAGCCGGCTGGACATCTCGCCCAGCGTCTTTTCGGCCTCGCTGCCCTTTTCGGCTTTGGCCGTCAGGTCACGCAGTTGCTTGGAGAATTCCTTGCGCTGGCTGCGCTCTGACTCCAGAGCGTTCTTGAGCGCGGCGGTATGGGCATCTAGCCCGCTGCGAACCTGGTCGGGCTGCTCGCCTAGCCAGGAATCAAAGTCAAAGGGTGCTTGTTGTTCTGTTTGGGGTTGTTGTTGCGCCGCATCTTGCGGAGTTGATTCGTCCGGCATCTCGCCTCGCTTGTGGCAAATAAAAAACGCCCACCGGCCATTGCTGGCTCGTGGGCGTCGTGCGCTCTAGGAATATTTAATTTCTGTTGCGTATATCCTACTCTATATCCACTGCGATTTCAAGACTGGAGAGTTTGACCACATACTCACGCAGATCAAAGATGGCCGTCTCACCGTTGCGCCGCACTTCCAGCAGCAGCAGCCGCCCGTCGATGCGCGCACAGAGCTTGCCGCGCTCGTCACGCAACTCCGTCCAGACGACGGTCGTGGATGCGGCGACAATGGCCGGTTGGGCTCCGCCCCGTATCCGATCGGTCACGGCGCCAACTCCCGAAGCGGCACGCTCCGCAAGGTCGGCCCCCATGTGGCATTGGGCACAATCTGCACGCTGTCCTGTAGCTCAAACTGGCCCAGCCGCCACGCCTCATATTTGCCCTTGCCCATAATCGACTCCTGCGTGGCGCTATCCTGGCTACGTAGCCAGTCCTCGCCGCGCTGCCACTCAGGTTCAGGTTGGCCGCGTACAATCGGGATCAGCGCGCATCGGCAATTGGGATGGCTCGGCATTAGCTCGTCGGTCGCATACTTGGTGCCTTCTAGGAGTATGCAGTTGAGGCACGTCCGCCGGTCGTGGGCGGCGATGCGCGTATAGCTGGTGACGATGCCGGATGCGATGTACTGCTGGCGGTTCGACTCGTTGTAAACACGGAGCTGCTCCGTGCGGGCTATCGTCAGCATCCGGTCGAGGCTGCCGGTCATGCCCTCGGCCATCAGCTTGGCGGTCTTGCGCGGCCCCCAACCCAGCGCCACGCCATCGACAAGCGCCTGTGTTAAGCCTTGCGCGCTCAAAGGCCATGACTGTACCAAGATGCTATTTAATGGCGTGCCTGCGCCCGTCAGGCCGACCATGTGCTGTACGGCGCTGACGGGCAGGCGGTTGAAGGTCGTGGCAACCTGGGCGCTGATGGCCTGGGCGCCGTGGCTGATGCCGGCTGTCGCCATTGCCTGCTGGCCGTCGCTGATCGTGCTGTTGGCGTAGGCGGTGTATGTCCTTAGCTCGTCGTGGAGTTGCACCAGCAGTTGTTGGTAGCGCACCTCGCCCAGCAGCAGGTTGGGCGTGACCACGCCGCCGCTCGCCGTAATCTCGGCCATGCGAAAGGCCAACGCCTCGATCTGGCCCATCAGGCGCCGCTCGACGCCAAGCCAACGGCGCGCCATCTCGGCCTGTTGGGCGCTGCCGGCGCGGGCGATGCCGGCTTTGAACTGGCGCATAAGGCTGACTACGGTTGACTCAGGCATTATTTCTTGGCGTCCACGGCTCTCGCCCGCTTCGCTGCCGCCGGCGCATACTTCGCCGCCCGGTTGATGATGTTCCTACGCGCTGCGCTACTCTTGGCATGGCCGCGCAGCTTGATGGCGGAGACGGCGCTCTTACGGTCGAAGACAGGAAACTTCTTGCCCTTGCCCACGCCATGCTTGCGCCGCGCCGCTGCCGAGACGCCGCCCGAACGGGTGCGATTCGCTTTGGTTCCTCTACGCTTCGCCATTGCCGTTCACCGCTATTGCGGCCCCATTCTGTTGTGCTGTCGCACCATTCTGGTCGAAGTTTCTCTGAGCATTCGTCAGCGCCGTCGCCAAGTTCTGCTGCTGCGCGCCCTGTTCCTCGCCAATCGCATCCTCCAGCTCGGCCAGCTCCTGCTCGGTATAGCCTTCCTGTTGCATCTGCCACAGCAGCGGGATACCGGCCGCCACGCTCTCCTTGCGGATCAGCGCCTGCGTGTAGGGCTGTACCGTCTCCGGCTCGTCAAAGATCGGGATGATGGCGTTGTCGTCAACAAGACCCATGCCGGCCACGAGCATCATAAACTGTGCCACCTCGCTCCAGTTGGCAATCCAGCGCGTGATGTACTTTTGCGCCTTGTGATTGAGCGGCGCTTCCATCGCAATCAGGGCTTCGCCCGACGGGTCGCCGCCCTGCCCGAAGAAGTAGTGTTTGGGCGTCCTCGATATGATGGCAATCGCCGTCGTCCACTTGTCGATGGCTTGCAAATAGTTGCTCAGTTCGGTGGAAGCAAACTGGCCGACGCTTGTCGGCTGCTCTTCCTTGCCGGAAGCGCCGGGTATATCCCAGATGGCATTCGGAGAATTCTTGAACTTGCCCGGCTCGGCCAGACTGATGATGTATCGCTGCGGGAAGGCGCCAAACTCAGCGGCGATCATCATATCGGCCAGAATCTTGTTGACGGCATCCTGTGGCCCCAGTACGTTCTGGAGTTCGCTGGTAATCACGCGCCGCTCCCGCCGGAAGTGAAAGACGGGGATGGTACCGTAGGGATTCGGTTCACTGTCAACACGCACAAAGCTCTTGCCGTTGGATACCTCGTTCCACAGGCCGTTATGGTCGTCAGAACGTATAGCATTGGTGCTGCGGTAATACTCCAGCCGGTCGGCATAGTAGAGCGTCAGCAGCCGGTGGTCGTCATCGCCGACCCACCACTTGACGGCAAAGCGTTTGCGGCGCGGCTTGTCGGCCTCATAGAAGAGATGCACGTTGCGGCTGTCGTTGTAATAGGCTTCAGGCTGAGCCGTCTCTTCATCCGGCCAGACCAGCACATACGATTCGCCGGTGACGAGCGAGGCCAGATGCACGTCCTCTGATTCGAGGATCAGCTCAGACGAGCCGAGCAGCAGCGCCAGGGCGTCGGTCGCCGCCTCGTCATCAGCGACCAGGATGCGCTGAAGCTGGATGCGGTCGGCCACGCTATCGACGACGACCGCGCACCAGTTCTGCTGGAAGGTGGCGCTCAGATTCTGGAATAGCTCGTTGAGTTGGCGGCTGGCATAGACCAGCGGCTGGTAGCCCTGGTAATAGTTCCAAAGCCGTGTATAGCGCGGCGCTTTATAGAGCAGCGTGGCGACGGCCAGTTCGATGTCATCCATTATAGACTCCTCCTGTGCGGCGTGGTGGCTTGCCGTCTAAGTACATTACAGCGTATCTGAGCGCATCGACCCCGTGGTCATTCAGCTTGAGCGGTTCCTCTTTGTCGGGCCGGCCGTCGGGCGTCGTCTGCCAAACATAGCCCGGCAGCTCCTGCTCGGTGCAGGTCGGCTTGTGCGCATCGGATAGCGAACCGTCCCGTTCGACCAGTGCGCTCTTGAGCAGGAAGAGGCGCGGCCTGTCATCATGCCCGCGTGCCAAGCGTGCCTGCACCGCCTGGATGCCGCGTGACACGTCCTTAATCGCCGGCACGCTAGATATACCGCATTGCCTCAGCGTGGCCCTGTCCTCGGCGTCGTGGTCGCAGACAGTCGCCTCGTAGGATTCGCCCTGCGACAAGAGATTGATTTTGGCGGCATGTTCGGTCACGGTACGTTTGGTCATGTAGATTTCCCGGTAGCGATACGCTCTGCCGTCGCCGTCAATCGCCCACCATTGGCAGACAAAAGCGTTGACATAGCCGAAGTCGATCACGCGCAGCTTGCGCCAGTTCTGCCAACCGTCGGGCATCCTGTCAATCATGTGCAGCGCATCGCTCCAGGTGTCATAGACCACGCCCTCGGCCTGCACCCACATCCCTTCCCGCAGCCGCATCCCCAAGACGCCGGTGATACTTTGAAGAGTAGCGATATACTCTGGTGGCAAGTAGGGATTGTCACGGGCGGCGCTGTAATGCACACTGGCCTCGCCGCCGTCGATGAGGCGTGTCTTAATCCAGTGCAGCGGGCTATCCGGGTTGGTCGTATAAAGGATTTGCCGCCAAGAGGCTGCATTGCCGCGTAGCCGTCCCAACAGTTCGTTGTGGTCATCCTCGGTCAAGGCGTTGGCTTCCTCACCCCAGATCATATCAGCAGCGCCGTCGCCGTTGATGCTGCGTAGCGCCTGCCGTTGGCCTTCATCCTTCATGCCGGCGATAAAGATGCGGCTGCCGTTGGCGTAGTGGAATACGAGGTCGGCGGCGTTGTAGCGCACGGACGGGTCATCGCCTATCGCCGTCTTGAGCGCATAGACGACCGATTTGCTGGCGAACTCACGCGCCTTGCGTAAGGCGATGCCGGTCGAGGATGGATATTTCAACATAAAGCCATGTATTTTCTCAGCCGCTGCCCGGCTCTTGCCGCCACCGGCAGAGCCGCCATAGACGCAGACCTGCGCCTTGTCCCGCCAGGCGGTCACTTGCCAGGGCATCGGGCTATAGGTCGCTGTCAGTTGTATCTTCGTTCCATTCATCCGGCGTTACCTGTACATATCCTTTGACAATCGCCACATTGATCGGCCCGCCCTCCGGCCCGCTGATTTCCGTCCCCGTCGTATAGCCGCGTTTCTTGCCGCGTGTGCTGAGCAGGTACTTGACCATGCCCTCGTTGCCGTCCATCACCGCCTGGTACAATTTGAGTTCGCCGATGTCAACTAGCTTCTCACGCTGCGTTTCGATTTCGTCACGCACCGACTTATAGCGCTCGGCATAGTTGAGAACGGTTTCGGGATGGCAGCCGATGCGGTCAGCGGCCAGATAGACCATGCCCTTCGTCTCCTTGAGCGCGGCGATCATCTGCGCCGCTGTGTACTTTTCCTTACGTGCCATGTTCTAGGAACCGCTTTGCAAGATGCTGTCGCGGAAAATCGAATAATTGATCATCTCCGTTTGACAGTATATACAGACGACGTTATACTGTATATACAGAGGCGAACGTGAACCGGTGAAGCATAGGAACCTGACGGGAATCGCTGCAAGCCGCATCTTATTGACACTCAATCATTAATTGCTCACATGAAAGGTAATACCCATGTACTCTACCCGCAGCAAGAAGGACATTATCAAAGACGCACGCGCCACCCTCAAGAAGGCGCTGCCCGGCTGGACATTCAGCCTCACGCAACCTCATTACGGCAGCTTCGACCTCAATCTGATGAGCGGCCCCGTTGACGCTCTTTTGCCTAGCGAAGGCTGGAAAGACGGCGGCTATGCCCAACTCAATCACTATAGCCTCATGGATGATTCCCGCAGCGTCGAAGATCGCTGCCATTGCAACGGCGCACAGTTGACGAGAGAAGCGTTTACAGCCGTCTACATGGCAACCAAGATTGTCAACGCCGAGAACTGGGACGAGTCCGATAGTCAAACTGACTATTTTCATTGCAACTATTACCTGCATGTCTCGGTCGGTAAATGGGATCGCCCGTACAAGGTGAGTGCCTAATATGCCACCGACCAAGCACCACATCATTCGCCTATCTGATGAGAACTGGATACTACTCGCCGCGGTGTTTCGGCGAGTAGTACCGATTGAACGATTACCCGCCCACGTCAACCCTGATAGTGATTGGCAGATCACCGAAGGGTTGCGCATGATCGCAAGTGGTGAGTTAATCATTCATCTCTCCACGTTTGACTAGCATCATTCCGTATTCATTCGCCCCTTTAGGAATAACAAGACCTGGCTTGAGCAGGAGTCTATTTTTCTTGAAGGGGCGATAATCTACCTGGTGTTGCCAACGCCCCCATTTGAAAGTGATAGTTGTAACGTCTGGGTGCTTCTGCCTCAATTCCTCAGCCATCTTCCAACGGCCATCGCCCTGATAATGGGGCGTCATACCGCCTTTGACGGTCATAGTCACCGCCTTTTCAATCAGAAAAGTATTAAACAGTATCGTACAGAGTCCATTCTTGAGAACACGCAGACGCAAATCGGTATCGTCGTTATAGAACCCCTCATTGCGAAATGGCTTGCCGTTGCGGTCGCGGGCATCAGTTTCGATAAGCATATTCGAGTAGACGCGTGTATTGAGATAAAATGGCGGCCGCTTTGACCTTGCGGGCATAAAAAACCTGTAGTGCATGCCCGCAATAGGAACGTTGCTATAACGTTCGACAAAATCCTCCATAGCGCAGAGTGACGTTCCCGACGCTATCGGTACTCTTAGACCACGATTCCAGCGATAGATGCCCTTTATGTTATCGTCCATCGTCCAGAAGCGCGGCGTACCCGAAGCGAGTGCATAATCCCAAATATAGTTGCGTGTCACTACTAGACCTTTGTCACTATGAGGCAATGTGATGATTTTTCTCTCGTCTATCACGGCTGCATAGTTGTCAAACTCTTGAGGCTCAACAAAAACCGTATAAGGAACATTGATTCTATCAAGCTCCTTGACCGTTAGACGGCTATCCCATCTTCCCTTGCTAGGTATGTAAATCGGGTATCTAGGATTCATCTATCCATCTCTTATCCGCGTGTGGTGTTCCTTCGCGTTCCGGATACCAAACATACTTGGTTTTATCGGTAATTGTCTGCTCTATCAATTTTGCAAATCTAGACACATCTTCCTTTGTCGCAAAGTGAACGTGTATTGATTGAAATGTCGATTCTGCACTAGGCGCAAACTCCGGCATCCCTACCCATTCGGCGTTGGGGTCATTCGGCGCAAAGCCGCTTGCTACCTGTGCCAATAACTGCTCAAGCTCCATACTGCTATACCCCGCCGCCTCGACCAATAGCGGCTCCCGCGCTTGCAGCTCTTCCAGAATAGCCGCTAGTTGCGCCTGGTCAGGGTCAGACTGGCGCGCCAGTTCGTTGTCGGCGACGACGTAGGCCAAACTTTCCGATTCGCTGAGATGGTCAACCACATCGGCGCGGATGGTGTCCCAGCCAAGCGTATGCGCCGCCAGGACGACGCCATGCCCTGCCAAGATGGTGTTGTTGCGTACAACGATGCTCCGCACCTGTCCGAACGTGGACAGGCTCTTGGCGATGCGTGCGATTTGGGCGTCGCTGTGGCGGTTATAGTTGCGCTCGTGGCCGTGAAGGTCGGCCAGGTTGATGATTTGATTCTTGACAGCTTGCATAGCCGTACCTGTCAAAATGTAGTCCCGTCTACTTGTGTACCTGTCAACATTCGTGCTATATACCTAGCAGATAAGGAGATATACAATGCCACAAATCACAGAAGCCGCTGAAGAGTTGGAGGAGCGGCGCCAGGAATACGAGCGTAAGCTAGACCAGCAGCGTGATGCTACTCTTCACCGCTGTCATATTCCTCAGACGGCGGCAGGAAAATATGCGCCGGCATCCAGGCCGGTGCTGCCCCTAGCTCATCCTCACGCTGCCGAACCTTCTCTTTGTACTTCGCCAACTCTGCTTCCAGCCATTTGCGCTCCCGATTGAGCGTGCGGATGTAGGTTCGCATCCCGGCCAGCTCAGCGGCATGGCCGCGCTTGAGTTCGCTGATGTGGGCGCGGTGGGCGCCGTCGAGCAGCAGCAGGCCCACGAAATAAACTCCCAGGTAGACGATGGCGGCGAACCAATTATCCATGCTCATGGCTCAATCTCCAGTAAGGGCGTCTTGCGTAGCACGGCATAACCTATCAGATAGAGTGTCGCCTCGCTGGCAAAGACCAGCGCCACCGTAGGCCACATCGGAATGCCGCCGCCCAAGTACAGCGGAAAGAGCGCCACGCCGACCGCCACAAGCGCCGCCTGCACGACCATAGCCAGCCAGGGACGGCGCCGCAACCGGTACGCAATCAGGGCGGCGCCGTAGCTCACAATCGGCATGGCGACAAAATCCCACGGGCCGAAAGGCGACGTGATATTGGCAAGTGCCACGCCGACCGCCAGCCCTAAGCCGATGACCGGCGAGACCAACGCCAATGGCTTGAGCAGCCCGGCGAGGCGCAGTTGTAGCGGGCCAAAGCTGATCGGCGCCAGCGCAATCGTGATCACCGCATAGGCGGCAGCCACCAGCCCCGCATACACAATCAACCTAACTTTAGTAGTGGCTCTTGGTTCTCGTACTGCTTCCATGCCGCTAATGTCTTTTCAATGCCCTCAAAACGTTGGCGAGTGCCATCACAGGTAAAGCGTTCGCTGCCGGGTAAAAGTCTAAACATCTGATAGCGCCGGCGCCAGTTGACGCGTCCAATGTGGATATGTAGCCCCATCTCTTGCCCACGCTGGATCATCAGGGTGGCGGCGACGCTTTCCTTCCATGCCGTTGTGCCACCAATGAAGAGCGCCGCCGCGCTGGACGGTATATTATGCGCCTCGCTGCCATCCTGCGCCACGTAGGCCAGCGGCCAGCCATTCATTTGCGGCGCCCATTCAGCATAACGGGCCAACGTAGCGACGGCATCGCCGACCACATCCGGCACCGCCACGAATAGACAGGTTGGGCAATAGGCGGTCATGCCGTCCAGCCATGCGCTAAAGCGTGCGCCGTCAAAGCCGGTAAAGGCGCAATTGTCGCCCGCCCACGGCAGCCCGCCGGCGATGCCGCTTGGTACGCCTTTGTGTTTGTAGCTGCCCAGGATGCCATAGACGCCCTCACTGATGCCGCCAACTGATACCAGGAATCTCATTTATCCGTAAGCCGCCCAAATCAGCATGGCGCAGACGATAATCCACAGCAGCGCCAAGCACAGCCAACGCGTTGAATATACGCGCTGTACTTGCAGCTCGGCCAGCAGCAGCGCAAATGTAATCACGCCGAGGAAGGCCAGCAGATCGCCGCGTGGCATGGCACTAGTTGCCCGTCAAAATGCCCACATCTGTCAGCAGAATGGCGGCGGCGAACAAGAGCGGCACAAACGCCTCGGCAATATGCGCCAGGCCAAAGATGGCGCCGACGACGGCCAGCAAAAGTGATACGACAATCAGCGGACGACTCATCATATTGACTCCTTTAATCTGCCGCCAGCAACATTGGCTGCGTGCGGCGAATACGCTCATGCGCCAGTTCGATATAGGCAGGGTTGAGGTCGATGCCCAGGCCGCGCCGCCCATGCTTGAGCGCAACGGCGACGGTTGTGCCGCTGCCGGCGAACGGGTCAAGTACCGTATCGCCCACCCTGCTACCGGCCAGGATGCAAGGCTCAACTAGCTTGGTCGGCATCGTGGCGAAGTGGGCGCCCTGATAACTTTCCGGCCCCAATGACCAAACTGACCTGCGATTTCGTGTGCTTGCCGTAACGCTATCCGTCCTGTCAGAACGATGTTGCGCCGCGCTTTGGCCAGGTAGGATGTGATCCGAGACAGGCCCGCTACGGGCAAAGGTGGCGGCTTGTCCTGTCCATACTTGCGCCGGTTCAGCGATGGCATCCGCATCGTAGAAATAATTCGCGCTCTTGGTCAGCAAAAACACTTGCTCATGCGCCTTGGTCGGCCTGTCGGTGACGCTTTCCGGCATCGGTGCTTTCTTTGCCCATATCACCTCGCTGCGTAGCCACCAGCCATCCGCGCGTAGGGCAAAGGCGACGAGCCAGGGGATGCCAAATAAATCCTTTTGTTTAATACCAGTGGGAATAATCTTCTTTGGTTGTCCGCCCAAATGCCCGCGCCCCTTGCCGCCATAGCCAACCGTAGACGCGCTAAAGTCTTGCCCCGGATTTCCCGTGTTGGCGTAACTGTCGCCCAAATTCAGCCACAGAACGCCATCATCCCGCAGCAGCCGCCGCACTTCTCTAAACACGTCAACCAATTTGGCGACGTAGGCGTCGGGCGTTTCCTCCGTGCCAACCTCAAGCGGCTTATTAGGGTCGGCATTGTCCAAGTACGCCCTCAAGCCGAAATACGGCGGACTCGTCACGCAACATTGCACGCTGCCGGCGGGAAGCGTTCGCATCACTTCGATGCAGTCGCCTTGTAGGAGTTGGTAATTCATAGCTTCAGCCCGAGAAGAATTGCCCACGTCTGCGGGTCAACGCGGCCCTTCGGCATCGGGCAGTCCTCGCGGTACGTGCCGTCGGCGTTGTGCAGGCGAATCTCCAGGTGCAGATGCACGCCGCTGCTGTTGCCGCTTGTACCGAGCAGCCCGACCGTTGCGCCCGCCTCTAGCCGTATGCCTTCGAGCGCGCCCGGCTCGTCGAGGTGGCAATACATCGAATAGCAGCCAAGCTGAGGGTGGTCGACGCGCACGTAGTGACCATACGCCGCGTCAAAATCGGAGTACGCCACGATGCCGGCGGCGAGGCAGCGTACCGGCGTCCGTGAGGGTCTGCCGCCGAGGTCGGTTCCGTTATGGCCCCAGATGCCAAAGCGGGCATAGTTGGCGGCGTTCTCGCCCCAGTGCTGCGTGATGACCGAGCCTGGCAGGGGATGGGTCAAATCCCCTGCCGGCTCCGGTCGTGGAGGAAAGGGTGGTACGGGCACTGTAATGCCCTCGGATATTGTCCATTCGTACTCAATCCAGGTGGATGTGTGGATGCCCGGATTGCCGCCCTTGCCCATGCCGATGCCGTGGGCGGCGTCGCTGGGCGCGCCGTCATCGACCTTGATTGAGAACTCGTTGAGCGAGGCCGACATCGGGAAGTCCCAATTATAGGTCGCATACGCCTGGTCGGCCTTGCTGATGACGCGGCCGCTGCCGCTGGGCCAACTGACGAGCATCAGCACGCCGGCCACTTCCTGCTGGGCGCGCTTGATTGTCCCTAAAATGTGGTGATCCGGCCCGACGGCATCGGCCTCAGCCTCGTCGAGCCAGGTCGCCGAGGTGATGCGCCAGTAGCCTACGCCTTCCGGCGGCTTGGCAAAGTCGAAATGCACGCCGCGGGCGATCAGGCGCGGGTCGATGTCCCGCGTTGGCTCAGGCGGTGGCGGTGTTGGCCGTGGCGGCTCAGGTTGTGGGTTGGGTGGCGTCGGGCGTGGCGGCTCCGGCAACTCCGGTAGCGGCGAGATGTAGCCGTGGCGTACAGCGTCGCTAAAATCGTCCTGCACGCCGTCTTTGTTGTGCAGCTCGTACTTATCGCCGCGCCAGCGGTAGAGCGCCAGGCTGCACACCTTCTGCGTGCCGGGCGTCATGTTGTGTTCGTTGACCGACTGATAGGCGTTTTGCACCCAACCCGTATTGCCATCGAGCCAGGCGTCGTCGCCCTGGTCGGTTTCGGTCACATGCACCGGCCGCGTGGCAAACTTGGGCGGGATCGCCTGAATCGTCTGGTAGATAACCGGGAAGTGCCAGTACCAGCCGTGCTGCTTCTCCATCGACCAAATCAGATTGGGGTCGGCGCCGTGCGTGTATCCGTGTACCGCCAGGCCGTCACAATCGACGATGGCGGCCAGCATCTGCTTGTAATAGCTCAGCCAGTCGATGCCGCTGGTATTGTCCCACGGCGCCACAGCGGCGGTCAGCACCTCGGCATCGGGCCGTTCGTAGGTGATCGCCTGGTAGCACAGGTTGAAGCAGTCGGCGTAATCTTCCGGCTCAATCGTGTCGCCACCAGGCCATTCCTGGCGATGGTTCGGCTCGTTGGCGACGATAAAGACGTTGACCGCTGGACAGCGGGCGGCGAAGGCGGCGCAGCGTTTGGCAAAGGCCGGATAGTCGGGGCGCAGTGGGATGGTGCCGTTGGGATACCAGCCGTGATTGAGCCGCACAATCCAGTTGATGTCCGAGCGTATGGCGCCATAGTTGGGCGGTTCGTCCGTGACCAATACGGCATCGACGCAATAGCCGCCGGCGGGAACGATGGCGTGGCCGTCACGGTCGTGGACGGAGTAGAGCAGCGCCATTAGGCCGCCCCTTCCATCTCAAACAAGGGCAATTGCATAGCGGCCTCGTCAATGCGCTTCTGGGCGATGGCGAAATAGGTTGGGTCAAGTTCCACGCCGATAAACCGCCGTCCCTCTTTGATGGCTGCAACTCCCGTTGTGCCGCTGCCCATCGTGAAATCTAGTACCGTATCGCCCGCGTTGGTGTAGGTGCGGATGAGGTACTCGTAAAGGGCGACAGGCTTTTGGGTTGGGTGAACGCGCAAAGTGTTATTGCATTCGCCAACCTGAAACGGCAATCGAATTACACTCAGTGGATAGCGGGAATTGCCATCGGCTTTGTGCGAAAATTCCTTGGCGTAATCTTGCCGACAACCTATAGCAAACTCACGCGGAGCGGTTCCTCGATTGCCGTTTGGCTTGCCTTTGTCCCACATAACAGGGTTGTATTTATGGCCTGTTTGCCCAAAAACCAATATGCTTTCGTGACTTCGCTTTGGCGCAATTCGGGAATGCAAAGGGCTTGACGCGCTCTGCTTGTCCCACACCCATTCATGCCGAAATTGCTCAACGTTGCTCATAATCAAGCGACTCGCAAACGGTTGACTTGCCGTCGTGACAAATGCGCCTCTTGGCTTGAGTAGGCGTTTCACCTGCTCCCACATCTCATCAAGCGGAATTATACTGTCCCACTTACACGCCGTTTGACCGTTGCCATAGGGCAAGTCAGTAATCACCGCGTCCACGCTTCCCGCCTCAAGCGTCGGCAAGATGTCGAGGCAATCGCCCTGTATCAATTGGTACGCCATTCTAGTTCTGCCTCTTGTTGTAATCGACCACAGCCATCTCCTGCCGCTGCTGGGCGAGCTGTTCCAGGATGGCGTCCAGCGTGCGGCGGATCATATACAGCTCATCCTGGATATGCACCAGGCGACCGAGGATGTCGGCCTGCGTGATGAGTTCCACGCGCTCCGTGCGTAGGTTGTCCTCCATTAGGCCGCCCTCCTAAATCGCTGCTGGCCGTGACAGTGGGCGCATTTCTCGTCCCGGCAGGTGTGGAAACGATGCCGTCTATCGCCGCGCAATACGCATTGCCCACCACATGGCGCGGCAGAGCGACAGGCCATGTCAAGCGTGGTCGGATAGGGTGGCGGTGGCAGTTTTTCACGTGTCATAGTTGGGCCTTCTTGAGCGCATCGAGCGAACGCCTCAATTGCTCAATGATGATCGCCTGCACTCGGCTTTGCTGGTCGTACATCTCGATCAGCTTGGCGATGGCGCGGGTATGGCTGCGATCCAATAGGTAGAGCGCCAACGCGGCGACAGAGGTGTACCCGACGATCCAACCGGCAACATTCCAATCCATGATTTGCGTTTTACGGTGGAGAAATAAAAAAACGGCTGGCGGTGTGGATATACCGGGCAACCGTTCAGCGCAGCCGTATAGAGGCTTTGATGGAGGCGGCGAAGAACAACAGAAGTCGGGCCGCCGCGTAAACGGTTGCCCGACTTCTACCGGCTATGATAGACCCATGCGCGCGCTATGTCAACCAACTGTGAACCATAAACACGCGTAGCCATATTGAGCGCGCCGGCAGACGCCACCGGCCGCCGTTCCCGCCTGGCCCCGCCGCCCAAACGGGACGGGACGAGGCCGTGACGGGTCGGTTAGTGGCTGGGCTTGGTTATGCGAGGTGTGGGTATTCACGGATGCGCCCATCAAAGGCAATCGGTCTGCCGTCCTGCTGAATGAGGTTCGTTTTCATATAGACGGGCAGGTGGATCGCTTGTGCTTGCTGCCAAAGACTCATCCACCATTCAAGCGGCGGCGCAAATGCGGGCGTTTGGCTGGACTGGCTTGCGCCACCCATCACCAGCCAATCAAACATATCAAGGCTTGAGAATGTGAGGCGCTCCATCATCGGCTCACATGACAACCAGGCCACGCCCTCATAGCCCGATGCCCGAATCTTGCGGAAGGCTTTTTCGGCCCGATCCACCGCGTACTGGTAGTCAACCGTTGTCCCGATCCAGGTGTTCGGCGGAAAGCGGAACTCGGCCATGCGGATCGGGAACTTGGTAAGCAGGAGGAAAGTCCACTGCGGATTGGCCGCAATCTGGGCGAGAACCGCTTCAATCCATTCGGTCGGAACCCACTTGCCAAAGAGATCGGCCATTGAGCAGGTAAAGACATTGCGAAGGCCCATCGCCGTAACTGGATCATCGATTCGAGATACGTCCGGCGCTTTTGTGTTCTCAGGAAAGGCGAGGCGTTCGGGATAGAAGGCGGGCGAGAAACGTTCGCCATCGGGCAGATGCTTATAGATATGGTTGGCGATGTCCCTGGCATAGCAGTACGCGCAATTGTGAAGGCATCCGGTGATCGGGTTCCATGTCCAGCGCGCCCACTCTACATTATCGTTGGTGGCGTTGAACTGGCCAGTCCCGCTCATCTCCAGCAGATAGGTGCGCTCATCGTAGCTTAGGCGCTCCCACTCATCGACCAGATAGGCTTTGATGCCGGATGGCTTGCGGATAGTCAAGGGCTGCACGCTTGCGTGATTCTCTTGCCGATAGGCTGCGACCGTACTCGTTACATGAGCCGCCGTCACTTTGCCTTCCGGCGCACTCTCGACCACTCGCCCCCAGACTTCTCGCTGCTCCTGCGGCCGCAATTTAGCTTGCGCTATCGGACGAAGTTGGCTCTCCGAAATTGCATTTTCAACAATTTGTTGACTCTCGCTGATATTCGCTAAAACCTCTCCCGCATCGGCCAGTTGGTAAATTCTTGCCCCTGTATACTCCGCAAAGACAGGGCATTCTTCGCGGATGCAATCCGGCAGGTTGTTATAGCCCAAGACGGCAAAGCCGCGCCGGCGCTTGAAGGTAGCGAACTGCAACATCAATGCCTTGCTGGAATCGTTGATATGCTTGAGATAAAGACGCGCTTCTCCCTCGGTCATCTCGCCATTGCTGACGGCCAGTTCAAAGCCCATTTGGTGATTCATCAAATAGCCCCTTCTGAAAAGGAGACACTTTGATGCCCCCGTTTAAATACTTCTCGGCGTTCTTGCGCCATTCCTCATAGTGAACTATGTTCTCAGTACTGCGCTTGAGACTGACTTTAGCCGTGTTCATGCCATATAACATAATAAACTCCAGTAAGCGGCCTTCTTCACTGCGAATATAGGTCGCCTTCTTTAGTGCGGCAAGATTATCGAGATGCTCGATAAGGGGAACGGTGAGCCACTCAGGGGGATCATCATGGTACGTTTTCTTGATGACACCTGGTGACTTATGACGTTTATAGGCATTGAGCGAAATATTAAAAAGTAGGTCGATGCGGTCAAACCGATAGTCAGATTGCAGTTGTTTAAAAAGGTCAACACCCGCGAGCGCGTCAACGATGCCATTGGGATCGCAATAGATCAAACCATGAAAGCGGCCCGACCATCTGAGATTACACAGCCACGGCAGGATCACTTGTTGATACTCACCGTGAATAATATCGCAGTTAACAAGAGATTCTTTTGATAAGTTCTCAAAATTCGGCTTATCTTTTTCACAACAAAGCTGACGGAAATTGTCGTGAAAATGTTTGGCAAAATGACGGTTGAGGATAAGCGGCGAACCCGCTGCCCCTTCCTTGCTGTGTCCTGATCCCGCTGTACTATCGATCACGACAAGGAGCGAATCGGGCTTAAGCGTGCAGAGGCTTCGCCATCCATTTGTGCAGCCATCGCAAATCATTTGTAGGTGTCTTTGTTTGGTCGGTGTATAGTTGCTATCGCCATGCGCCCGTCTCATTTTTGCTCCCTTTCTTCTTTGCCAATCGCCATCAATGCCGCCCTCGCCTCGTCCGCCGAGTCATAGTATTCGTGCCATGTCCACCTGGCCCCATGCCGGTTTTCTTTCCGTTCAATCAGAAACGGGTCACGCGGACAGATGCGGTAGGTAAAGGTACCGCTTTGCCGGCTGATTTCAATGGTCAATTTATTCCTCCCCTAATGCCCTTGTCAGCGCAATCAATAGCTCGTCGTGTTCGTCCGGCGTCAGCAGCGCCTTCATTATGCGATGCACCAGCGCATCCTGTAACTTGCGGCCAAGCTCACGCCCAATGATAGGCGCTATCTTGTCGGGCGTCATGGCCCGGCTGGGAAAGATGAATTCGTCTTTGGGTAGTACCGTGTATTCGGCGTCAATGCTAGGTAGTTGCGGCTCATCCTGCGGCCAATCCTGCGGCCCTCGCAGGCGCTTAGGCTGGCGTGGCTGGAGCGTATCACGGATGGCGCGCACGTCCTTGATCGGCAGCGGTTTGCCGGCGGCGCTGGTCGCCTCAATCACCGCCTCAATGACCTCATCTGATACCGATGGCGCCGACAAAAGACGGGCGTTACTGATACCCAAATTTCCAAATTTGGAAAAATGATCGGCACGCAAAGCCATATTGATGAAGTCGTAGGCGCTGCCATTGCTCCAGCCAAACTCTTCTCCAATCCACTTGACAAACTCGCCACGCGGCAAAAGGTCGCGCACGACGATCAACTCCTGGCCAATAGCTACAAGGTCTTGCATGGCCCGCCGTTCGTGTTGGCGAATCTTGAGCGCCGCATCCTGCACCCGTTCCCGCTTATCCTCGTCAATCGTGCCATAGTCGTAGACGAGGCCGGCGTACCTGGTGACCACCTTCTTCGCCTGGCGCTGCTCTTTCGCCTTCTGCCGCTCTTCTAATTTGCGCGCCATGCGCTCGGCGGGTGCCGGCGCCGGCGGTAGCGGCTTGCGGTACGGGCGCGTCTTCATAAAATGGTCGCCCCCGGCGACATAGGCAAATCCTCCGGGCGGCGGTTCCAGGCGGCGATGGCATCTGCAAGACCGTCCAGACTCGACACCTTTGCGAAGCACGTTTCGCACTCCACGATAATCAGCGGCTTGGAACTGGTAATCATGGTTGCCTGACCACCGCAGAATGGACACGGCTTGAGATTATCGGTAATGGCCTCCGGCCCGCATGCGATCGGCTCAATCTCATTTACCGGCGGTAGCGGCTTGCGGTACGGTTGGCGGGTCACAGCGTCACCCCCAGCACCGGCCCCAGCCCAATCTCGCCGCACAGCCACAGCCAGCCGGTCAACTGCTCGGTCGTCCGCACGCGCAGGATGCTCAGGCGCAAGAGGCGAATCTCATCCGCCGGGAATACCCAGCACGGCGCGTTGATGAAGTGTTCGCAGTATTCGACAATCAGCCGCAGCTCGTCAGGCGCCGGCTCACGCTCGTACATGGGGTCGCGCATGTGGCAGGCATAGACCACGGCGGCGCGGCGTGTGCTGCCGCCATTGTAGGCCCAGACCGTCTGCGGCGTGCCGGCCTCGGTATAGGCGTAGTAGATGTGCGAGGTGGTCATGGCTGGGCATCCCGATCCGGCAGCGGCGCCAACAGATAATTGTAGTCGCCGTAGCCCGTCTTGTGCTGCTCCTTGCCGGCAGCTTTGGCCGGCGCATGATGGTCTTCAAAGCGCGCCGGGTCAAAGGCCCAATCGAGCATCCCCTGGACGTTGGTCGGCCTGTTGCCGGCCATTGCCCAGGCATGGATGGCGCGTATCCAATCGGGCAGCGGCGGATTGAGCCTCACAATTTCCGCCATCTGCTCTCTGTTCGGGTATCTGTTGTGCTGTTCATAGAATGCTCTTATCAGCGGATGATCTTTCAAGGAAGGCGGGCGGGCGGGCGCTTTAGCGCCGTTGCTCTCTCCTTCTTCTTCTTTAGTTGGTAGTTGGTAGTTGGGAAGTTGAGAAGTTACTTGGGTACGTGCCTCAGTAGGTGCTTGGGTAGGTACTAAAGTACGTACTTTAGTAGGTACTTTGTCAGTCGAGTTAGCCGCCCGATTGACGGGCAGCTCCATGACGAAAGGGAACAGTTTCCCCTCCTGATCACAGGTATCAACCAGCCTATCGCCTTTGGGCGTCGTCCAGTTACTAACCATCATTTGATTGCCCTTGCTGTTAAAGCGCAGGCGATCCTGCCAACCATCCGGGCGCGGATAGCTGGAGGCGTGGGCGAACTGTAGCGACTGGTAATCCCACCAGTTGAGGAATTGGGCGTACTGTTTGCCGTCTACCGTATACAACTGGATCGTGCCGTTTTGCTCCATCAGCGCCAGCCATTTGCTAACGTCGCTCGCCTCCATATGATCGTAGGGAAAGATTTCTTTGGCGAGAAAAAGCGGATGCGCCTTGAGCCGGCCCTGGTCATCGGCAATCGTGATCATGCCTATCTGCAACAGGCGTCCACGCGGCGGCAATGCCGCAAAATTCTCGTTACTCCACAATGAATTGTCCAACATACGTCTACCCATGCTACACTTCTCCTAGTCATTATTCTTGTTGTGAATGCCCTGGCTGCCGGCCTGAATCGGCGCCGGGGCGTATTATTTACCACTCTCGTTTTGCCCAAATCGCGGTCACGATGACCAGCAGCGCCGCCCAGCTCAGAACGGCCAGCTATTCGATGACGGCGGAGTATGCGCTGCTCGATGTCGATGACATTCGCAAGGATTTAATCTCGCCGGTTTCGCTGGCTTCCGATAGCGTAGTTTGGAGCGTGGATTAGAGTGCTTTGCCTTGACAGGGCAAAGCATTTCCCTCTATAGCTCTCTCACGGCAAAGACAGGGGTTCGAATCCCCTATGCGCTACTAAAGCATATTAATTACGTCATGTTAATGTGCTGGCATCGTGCCGTGAGTCGCCAAACCAACGGGCAGGATGCACCAAACAAAACGCTTCGGCACCGGCTGGAGCGTTTTTGTTACCCCTCGCCGGTGGCCGTATCGTTGTGATTTACGCCGTTGCTCCGATGAGGGTCAACGTTTTTGCAGCTTCTTCGTCCAAATACCGATCCAGTGTCTCCCGACGAAAACGCCAGTGCCGGCCAATCTTCACGGCTGGCAACTCGCCGCGCTGCGCCATCCGTGAAATGGTTTGCCGGTTGAGCTGCAAATAGTCTGCCACTTCATCTACGGTCATCAACTGCTGTGTCATGCCTCAATCTCCCTTCGTGGTTAACTTCATACTCGGAACAAGTATAGCATACAATCAAATAGTATAAACTGTCAATATTGATAATTGACATATACAATCAAATACGCTAGAATACATTCAACGGCAAGCGCAACGGGCGCAAGCGGAGCAGGAAAGAGGAAATACGATGGGCACATACATTCTGGAAAACATGGTTACTCAATATGGTCACATTCGCACCGAGGAATACAACGGGCGCAAGTGCAGCAAGGGCCGCCAGACGCTTGAGGTTGTTGAGGCGGTCTTGGTTCCAGCCAACTGGCCGGGCAACAAGCAAATCGCCGCACAAGCCATCGTGCAAGGCAAGCGCGGCGCCATGTACAACGCCTACATTTACAAAAACGGCTTTATCTCAGTTATCTAAACGAGGTCGGGCCGGCAAGTGCGTCAACACTCCCGGCCCACGGTCAAAATCCTGTCTCTATCACAAGAAAGGTTCGACAATGCAATACTACAGTAAAACACAAAGAATGTCACCCGCCCGCAAGCACGAACTTGTCGGCTACGAACTCTATAAGGCCGGCCAGCCCATCACGGCCTGCCAGTCAAACGACCAACGGCGCGGTTGGAATAACGCCTACATCGGTCACATGGCCGCTGTCACTGCCGAAATCGAATGCACCTTTGACCAAAGCCGAGGCTGGTAAGATGGCCTCTGAGCGTATTCTATTAGTTGGTAGAATTGTGGAAGGCGAGATGCACTATAGCATCTCGCCGGTGGCGGCAGAGGAACAGCCCACAGACGGCGCATTACAGGCCACAATCGATTATGCCGCCGAGCTGCAAGAGCTGCAGGATGATATAGCCGACCGTGAATTCTGGTCACGGGGAGAATGGTAAACCATGATTCGACCACTAGAGGCATCTGACAAGTTTGTCGATAACCTTTGCTATACCGACCCCTGCACCGTTTACGAGCGCGCAGATGGCACGGTGTACAAAATCAAGGCGTCCTATTATACGGGCATCAAGACCGTGACCGAGTTTGCCAACCGCCAGGCTTGGGCCTGCTATAAGTTCGGCAAGGCATACGACCCCGAAGGCAAAGGCCACAAAGGCGCCAGGAGCGTGCAGCCATGAAAATATCCGAGGTGTTCCCGTCAAAGTACCTGACCGCTGCCGACCTCAACGGCCGCCCCTATACGCTCACGATCAAGACCGTCACGTTGGAGGAAATGATCACGCATGACAACAAGAAGGTGCAGAAGCCGGTCGCCTGGTTTGAGAAGGCGCAAAAAGGTTTCGTGATGAACAGCACCAATGCCCACATCATCGCCGGCCTGTACGGTGACGATACCGACGGCTGGCTGGGCCAGCGCATCACCATCTATGCCACCAAAGTGAAAGCGTTCGGCTCGATGCAGGATGCCATCCGCGTCAAGGAAGAGATTCCAGCCATGCCTAAGCCGGTAGCCCAAGCGGCGCAGGTCGCCGAGCAATCCGACCTCGACGACGATGACGATGTGGCAGACTACAGTGAGGCCGATTCGCTCAACCTCGTCATCGACCCGGATACCGGCGAAATCATGGATGGCGATGTTCTGTTCACGCCGGCCAGCTCCGGCAAGGCCAAGACACCTGACGACATCAAGCCGGCCCAACTCCTGCGCCTGACTAAGCAGATGGCGCAATTGTACGGCGCTGAATGGGGCGGGCGTGAGGCAAAGATGGCTCAAGACGCCTCGACCGGCAGCGTGCGCCAGTTCAGCGAGCTAAAGATCACGGAAGCGCAGGTTCTGATTGGCAAGCTGGATGCGCTTATCGAGCAACGACAGCCCGCACGCAATGGCGCAGTGGCGGCCTAGCAAAAGTCGCCGCCGGCTCCCTCCCTCCAGAGATGGCCGGCGGCTAATCATTCGATATGACAGGACATACCAAGTGACTAAGCAGAATCATACCCGATTTGTCGCCCCTGATCCACCAGCCCCGCGCGTCGAGATTATCCGATCCGACCTGCCGCCGGCCCCGATTGTCGAGCCATATCCCCACGCCAGCCACACCGACAGAGCGCGTGCGTTCACCCTGGCCACCGCGCCATTAGCCGCAACGACTGCCCTGGTCGTTCTGCTCATCGGCCTTGTTGCCTTCGGCATTCCCATACTGAGCGTTGCCGCTTTGCTGCTGGCACTGGGCGGTTTTGGTTTGGTCTGGGCCATTTCCTTTATCGTATTCACGTTTGTCAGCCCAGACGGCGCGCTCGTATTGCACACCATTTTCCTGTTCGGCCTGTTGCGCCGGGAACAGAAGGAGCGTATCCGTCGCTATGGCAAACACTAACGGCGTCCTCGCCAACCTTGACCGCAAGCCGGAGATTAGCCACGCCGACCCGGAACGCTTTGTCGGCCTGCGTGGCGCAGCGGCGGCCTTGTCCCGGCGTGCGGTGGATGCAAGCGTATGTGAACTACTCAATGAGGCGCTCAGCCGCCTTGTCGCCCTTCTGTACGAGTCGGACGGCGGCGGCCTCGCCAACGTCGATGGACTGACCGGGCGTATTCTGGTGCCATTGCCCCACGGCAAGAACGGCCACGCTCATTGGTCACTCAAACCATCCGAGGCGAATACGCTCAGAGATATTCTGTTTGGCTGGCAAGAAGAAGGGAATTCGCTGCTCTTTTACGAGTGGACGCGCCATAGCTGGTTCCTCAACCTTAGCGGCTATGGTACGCTCGGCATAGCAAAGGCGTGGTTGCGCTCGCACCAAATCACTGTCGCCCTGTATAGGTCTACGCGTGCCAAGAGAGTGGCGCGCTAGATGGTGTCGCCTAGCAATTTCCAGAGGTACACAAAGACAACGCGCCGGGAAGCCCGTCCCGGCGCGTTGCTGTCTCTAGTCCCCACCTGCTTCCAGGTTGTTATCTAATTAAAAAGGAAACTCAAATGAAACGTACTTTGCTCTTTGCCCTGTTGGTCGGCGTCTGCCTATTCGTCTTGCAGACTCATCCGATTGGTACAGGCGCCCAAGGCGCCATTACGGTTGCTGGCATTACCGATTCGCTCCATGCCACCAACGCCGCCATCAAAGCCTATCCCGCGGCGCAGGTCGGCCATCTGCTGGGCAGCTACATCGTCATGTTATGGAAGACCGAGGTCGCCAAACTCATGTTCTGGATTCATCTATTTGGCTAGGGCGGCGCCGCAACCGGCGGCTGGTAGCCCGTCAGCTTGTTAAACAACGCCTGCACGTTGGAGAGAATGGCATAGTCGGCCGCCGCCGGGTCAGCCGCCCAGGCGTCATAGGTGACATCCCAAGCAGCATCGGCCACCATCGCCGCCGGAAAGCCGTAACTCTGCGGGTTGCGAATCACATTGGCGAGTAGGTTGCTGTCGCCCTCGCCTGCCGCCAGTGCCTTGAGCGTGCTGACGGCGTTTTCTTTGACCACGCTGTTGACCTGGTTGTTGAAGCCGGGCGAGGCGTTGAATGCCTCCTGTTGTAAGGCGCTGATGCCCATGCTATCCTCCCGCCATGCGCTGCAAGACTTCCGGGTCGATCTCGACGATTAGCTGCTCCAGCGCATAGACGGCGCCCTCGGTTCGGCTCTTGCTGACCTTCAAATCTTGCAACCGTTGTTCGACGGCTTCAATCTGTGCCGTGACGCTGTTCTTCCCCTGCACCATCTTTTCCCACTTTTCGATCAGCTTGGCAAGGGCGATGCTATCCTCTTTTGCCGGCTCGAAACTAGGCGCATCCTTCTCAATGCCGTTTGCTGTCGTGTGGACGGTCGCTTCTGCTTCCATGCTTTTGCTCCTCTTTGAATTCCGAATAGCCATTGATGCCTCTATAGGAAATAAGTGCCCCAAACGGCGACGGTATGGCCCGCCAGTACATTGGCGATGGTTAAGTCGGCACCGTTGGCACCTGCGCCAACGGTGCAATCGCTCGTGCGTAAAGTTGCCTTCGTCGTGTTCCAAATCGTGCCGTCAAAGTAGGCGGCGCTGATAATCTGCGTCGTGCCAGCGCGCGCTGGTTGGCTCGGCGGCAGCGAAACCGTCATGTTGCCCGTACCGCCTGAGCGAGAGGTAACGGGAATGTAGGCGTTGAACATGACCATGTTGCCGATGCGCGTATAGTTGCCATAGCGAGTCCCATAGCCAACTGTGGGCGCTGTCGTCGTTGCGCTGACCACAGGCGTATAGGCGACGGGCGTCTCAGCGTAGTCGCTCAGTGTCGTGTTGCCGAGGTTGATGCCCTGAAAGGCTTGCAAGAGACCCGTACTGATCGTCACCGTTCCCGCCGCGCTGATCGCCAGGCGGTCGAGGTTGTTGGTACGGAGAACAAAATTGTGATTTGTCCATGTTCCTACATAGCCAACGTTAGTGGAATGCAGGAACAATCCACCTTCCGCACCTGAGCTTTTCAGGTGAAGATTGGCGACGGTCGCATTTGGCGCAATCCAAATGCCGTTGGCATTAGTGTTCAGCGTGGGCGTCAAAGTCCCAAGATGCAAGAGCGCACCAGGAGCCGAGTTGTTAATGCCCGTAAATCCCGTTGTTTTGACCGTCAAGCCCGTTGCTGTGCTGAGGTCGGTGCTGGGCGAAACCGAGAAGGAATCGCCTAAACTGCCGTCGATGCCAATCGTCCAATTCGTCGTCTGCTGCGTAAATTGTAGGCGAGCGTCCCCCGCGCCCGCTTGCTGGATCACGATGCCGACTCCGGCAATCGCCGTGTTGTTTGAATAGACGTGCAAGGTATGGGTGGGCGAAGCAAGACCGCCGATACTGGCGAATCCTGTAGCTGCGTCGAGCCTCATGCGCTCGACGTTGCCGGTGGCTAAGAGTATGTCCTGGCCCGCGCCAACCGTTCTCAAAACTAAACGAGTCGTGTTGCCTTGCACGTAGGCATCGCCCGCCTGCAAGGCTCCTGCACCACCCGCAAAGAGGCTGCTGACGATGCCCGCTTCATAGGTGGAAGTACCTAAGTCGTTTTGCGACCGCCACGTTGCTGCCGCCGTCGTGCCCGTGCTGGTGTTGCGAATCAGGGCAGTTAAGCCGCCGGCGACATTTCGCGATATGTCGAGAATTTGTGCTGGCGACAGATTGCCAATGCCGAGGTTGCCGTTGGCGTCAAGCACCATCTTGCCGGATTGGACGGTCAAGCCTGTTTGAAACAGAATCTTGCCAGGGATGGCTCCTGCTGCCGGCGTGCCGTCCACTTGAAAGACAATGCCTGCTGGAGGAACCCACGCTGCCCCATCCCAGGCGTAGCCCTGCATTGAACCGAAGTAATCGCCATCGGCGACAATGGTCTTGGATGCCCGCGTCCCCCTGGCCTTTTGCAAGGCGAGTACAGGCGTGAAGGTGTTGTTGCTGACCTGGCTGACCGTCAACCCACGCTCCGCCGCCGCACTGGTCGAGTGAACTTCCAGGTGGCTGTATGGGTCGCTGGCGCCGATGCCGACGTTGCCGCTCAGGTATTGGATCGCATCCGTAATAAAGCCGCCCGAACTGGGTCGGGCGGCCGACGCTGCGCCGGTGCCGAAATAGGCGCCGCTGCTGTCCAGCCACAGGTTGTAGGCGACGGTGGTCGAGTTGATGGCGCGCAGCCGCACCGCCCCCAACGTGTTGCTGCCGGCGATGCCCTGCGCCACCAGGTCAAGCTCGGTATAGGTCGCCGTGGCGCGCGAGACGCCGACCGTGCCCAGCAGCTTGGCGACCAGCGGCGCCGTCGGCGGGATACCCAAATCCTCATACCAGCCAATCGTGTTGAAGAGCGCCGTGCCAAACTCAAAGGAAATGCCGTTGACCTTGTCGATGCTGAGAATGGCGTTGCCGACGTTGTAGAGGTTGAGGGGCGTATTAAAGAGGCGCATACCGTTCACGCGGTCGGCTGTCATGCCGATGAAGGGCGTACTCGGATCATCCGGCGCTTTCGTCAAATCGTTGCCGGTGGCAAAGCCATAGCGCGTCGAGGAATAATCGACAAAGCTGGTCAGGTTGCCCATCGTCACCGTCGGCACCAGGTCATCCCAGTTGGTCGTGGCCGAGCGGCTGTAGATGGTGATGGTCGGGCCGACCTTCTGCACCGTCGGTGAGATCGGCTTGACCGTCTGCACGCTGGCTAGGTCGATGTAGCCCTCGCTGGTGGTGGCGCCGAGGCTGACCACGGCATCGCCGGCCAGCCATGTCTTTGCCCCGCTCGTATTCAGCCCACGCGTCACCGTATAGCGCCAGCCCGCCGGCGGCCCTGTCACCGCCGTTGGCGTGGCGCTCGTAATCTTCATCGCCTCAATCTGCGCCACGCCGCCCGGTGCGCTCTCCAGATACAAGTAGGTGCCGGTCGTGAAACTGGCGACGTTGTGCTTGAGGTCGATGGTCGTCTGCCCTGCCGTGATGTCGCTAATCAAACTGCTGGTCGGCGTGACCATGATGCGCCCGCCAATCGTCGCCATCACCGAACTGGCAACCAGCGTCTCGACGTAGAGTTCGCGGGCATAGATGGTTGCCCATTTGCGGTTGTAGTCGCCGAAATCGGTGCGCGTGCCGCCGCCCGGCAAGACGTTGAAGCCGCCAGGGTCGAGGATGAGGTCGCCGCCGGGGATGATGCTCAGATTGGTAGCCGCCGGCGAGGTAATGCTACGCGTGCTGCCGATAAAGTCGAGGCCGGCGTTGAGCTTGACATTGCTGTCAAACTGGTGCGTGCCCGTCCAGGTGAAGTTATAGGCGGTATCGACAATCACATTGTCCACGTCAGCGCCGGCGCCAATCTTGACGCCTTTGGCGGCGTTGACGCTCAAGGCTTTGGCTGCGCTCAGCGCCAGACCCGCACCGGCAAGCGCCGCATCGATTGCCAGCCCGCTGGTCGTGTTGAGGCCGGATGGCGAGGCCAGCACAATCTGGATGTCGTTGGCGTTGACCTGGATACCCACGCCCGTGCCAACCGCCAACACACCCGCCGTATAGGTCAGCCCCGCGCCGCCCACCAGCGGGTCGAGCGCCATCGTATCGGCATTGGCGACCAGCCCATCACCGGCCCCAACCGCCAGCACACCGGTTGTCAAGGTCAAGCCGGCGCCGGCCAAAGTCGCGGCCAGTGTCACGGCATCAGCACCAGCCACCAGCCCCGCACCGACGCCGACCGCCAAGACGCCTGCCGTCAAGGTCAGGCCGTCACCGGCGACGCTCGGCGCCAAGCCCAGCCCGCCCGTGATACCCAGCCCGCCCGCCGGCGCAAGGGTCAAGCCCAGCGTGAGGTCAACGCTCAACTCGCCGCCGCCGGTTAGCGGAGCAGCGGTATCGACGCGGCGCGTGGTCGGCATGGCATAGCTTGGGTCGATGGCGATGCTGTTGGCGGCGACGACGATACCGGAACCTGCGCCGACGGCCAGGATGCCGCCCGCCGTATAGGTCAAGCCGCCACCGGCCAAGAGCGGGTCAACGCGTAGCTGCTGGCCTGTAATGAGCAGCCCGTCACCGGCCGTCGCCAGCGCATGATGGGCGGCAGGGTTGGCGGCATGGGCGCTGATGTCGATGCCGTCCACGGTGCCGCCGAGCGTGATGTTGCCCTCGACATCCAGCGAGGCTGTGCCGCTGCCCTGATTGGTGACGCTGACAACGGTTGGGGTGGCGGCGTGGGCGTCGATGATCATGCTGCCCGGATATTCCCACTCAGCGCCCGACAAGGTATCACCGGCAATCGTGCCGCTGACAAAGAGATGGTCAATGTACAGATTGCGCCAGCGTTTCGAGGCGCTGCCGAGGTCAAAGGTCACATCGAACTCAGGCAGCACCGCGCCCTCGAAGATGACGCCAAGATCAGCCTCTACATAGATATTGCCCGTACTCACCAGACGGATATTGGTAGAGCCAATCGGCCCGCCGTCATCGGTGGCGTTGAGGCTCAGATAGGAGTAATCGGCGTCATCGGTCTTTCTCACCTCCAGCTCAAGGCGATTCGAGACCGGCGGCGAACCGGTATCGAGCTGATAGCCGGCAATGCTGGCCGGAGGATTGGCGCTGCGATCCAGTACATCGAACCACCAGGCAATCTCGGAGTGAATGCCCGGCGCCCAACCACCCGGCAAGGTCGGCATCAGAATCGCCAGCCCGTCATCGTCCAGCACCGTCTCGGCAGTGCGTAACATGCCGTGTAGATAGGCGTTGTCGCTGTACAAGCCCCAGCCCGTGGGGTTGAGGTCGGCGTCGCCGATGCCGTCGAGCAGGCCGATCTGCGTGCGGATGTGGCTGTTGCCCGCCGCGTAAGGGTTGGCGCCCGTCCAGTCGCCAATACGAATCCACGGCCCGTCGGCGCTGTCGAGCGTGCTGAGGTGGACATAGCCCTGCCCGCTGACGCCAAAGTCCACCGCCAGCCGCCCCTTCTTGACGACGATGCCGGGCGTGCCTGCGCGGTGCGTATACGTCCAGCGCTGGCGGGTAATGCCGTTGATGTCAGCCGCCAAAGGCACATAGCCGCTGACCTGGCCCCATAGCTGGTTGACCTCAAGCCCGGTGCCGACTTCGACCGACGAGATCATGATCCAGTCGCCATTGGCAAAGAGCGCACCGACCAGCGCCACCGAATCCTCAAAGGTGACGGCGACGGTTGCGCCGATGGCAGGCACGGTAAAGTCCTGGTAGACGATACCCATCGACTTTCCCCAGTACTCTTCACCGACGTCGACGCGCACGGTGTCGGCGATGAAGGTGCGGACGTGCAGCTCGTCGGCCTTGATGGCGTGCGTCGTCAACTGGCGGAAGCCGCCGCTGTTGATATGTAAGCTATAGCCGTTAATCGGGATGCCGTCGAGGTAATCGGTGCTGCGCTCGGTCTTGGCCGAGGCCAGCATCAGGTCGCCGCCCAGATTCCAGGTGACGTCGATGCCGGCGCTGCTGGTAAACTGGCGGTCGGCGGCGATAAAGTTGATGTCAGTATGCATCTGCACAGGGCTGTTAAACTGGTGCGTGCCTGTCCACAAAAAGTCGGCGTCCTCGTCAACGCGCACGGAACCGTCGCCGGCAAACTCGATGCCGCCGCCCGCCTCCGTCCGCACATAGATCAGGTTGGAGTTGACGCCAAGCCCTCTGGTCGTGTCGGTGATCTCGGTCGCATCGACGCTGACAAAGTTGCCCAGCACATCCAATCCGACGCCGGCCCCAATCTTGACGCCCGTACTATCGAGGATGAGGCCGCTGTCGGAGGGCTTCTTGAGATACAACCCGGCGCTCGTCGCACCTATCCCGCCCACCGTGTCGTGCTTGGTCGAGATCGTCGTGCCGCTGATGTCAATGCCGTTGCCGGCAATGTAGGTCGGCCCGCCACCGCTGCCGCCGGTCGCATCCTCGTTGCGCCACATCGCCGTCGTGCCGTCATAGGTCAGCACCTGGCCGTCCGTGAGCGTGCCGAGATTGACATCCTGCAAAGTCGCCAGCCGCCCGCCGCTAACGGCGCTGCCGCCGCCGCCATGCCCGTTGCCAAAGAATCGTTGGAAGCGTTTGAGCAAATAGGGGTAGAGCAGGTCAGCCTGTGAGGATGCTTTGTTACTCGGCATGTTACCCCTTCACAATCTTGAGCGCGCTAAACGGGTCAGGCGACCCTTCCGATTGCACGGTCAGCCTGTCGCTTTCGGCGCTGTAGGTCGATGCTCGGATATAGACGGCAGCCCCGCGCGTCTGGCGGATGCCCAGCCCGTCAAGCAGCAGGATCGAGTCGATGCCGACGCTCTGCCCGTAGACCAGTTTGCCGGGTAGGATGTTGCTGCCGTTGGGATGGCGCAGGCGGCCATCCATGCCCAGCACATAATCCTCTTCGCTCGATAACGGCGCCAGGTCAATGACCACGCTGCGGTCACGCGTCACCCAGGCGATCATCCTGTCGCCGGCTGATGTGCCCATCTCCAGCAGCTCGTCGATCACATCCATCACCGTCATCTGGCGGTCGTCAAACTGGCGTACCATGATGCCGCTATCGACGTGGATGATCGTGTTGTAGTAGCTCTCGACGCCGGCAATCGCCTTGCGTAGCTGTTCGGTACTCTTAATCTCGCCGATGATGCGAAAGGGCATGTCGCAGACAGGCGAGCGCGCCACCCAGCCGCCGCCGAGTGCGACCAGCACGTTGAAGAGCGGCGAGCCGGGCGTCTCAAACTTGGTATAGCCCTGCTCTTCATCGACCGCAATCTCGTAGCCGTCGTCAATGTTGGCGGCGCCGAGGCGATGGATGTGCAGCCAGTAGGGCGTATTGGCGGCCAGTTCGACCGGCGGCACCGGCGCCTCCGTCCAGTTCAACTCGGTAAAGAGGCTGGCGCCGCTGATATCGACCGCCGTCAACATCGTGCTAGGAACGCCCAAAGTGTCGGCGTTGATCTCGACGCGCAAGAGGTCAGTCGGTTCGCCAATCTTGCGCCCGATGAAGCCGACGCGCGTCACCGTCCACGGCGTGTCGAGCCAGAACTTGGTGGCAATGTTGTCGGCCGCCACCTGTTCGCCAAATGAAATGCGGATCGTTGGCCCCGGCGCTTCGGGGATCAGGTCATCGCCGACGCCGATCTGGTAGGGGTGATCCATGTTCTCAACGGTGTAGGTGCCGTTGTTGGTCGTGCCCTCCAAGACTTCGACGGCGCCGGAGACGGTAAAGGTGTCGTCGCGCTTGAGCGGCAGGAAGTCGCCGCCGCCATAGATTTGCATTTCGTCGGATTCAATGGCGCCCTCGGTATGGTCGGCAGGGTTCCAGATGCCAAAGCCAATCTGGTTGCTCGTCATATAGACGCCCAGCACCTGCACGCCGCTTTCATCGGTATGCTCTTCTAAGCCATCCAAGTTCTCAAAGTAGAGCGCATCGGCCTTGTACCATGTGCCCTGCGCCGTCAGCGTGGCGCTATAGCTGCCCTGGTCGCTGGTCGTGACGTTCGGCTGCGGCAGCTTCATCCGTTTGAGGATGGTCGCCTGCATATAGGCGGCGATGTTGGCGTTGCCACGCGTCGATCCGTAGATGATCTCCCGTTTGCCATAGCGCGCCACGCTGTCGTTGTCCTGCGCCCAGCCCGTCTCGTTGCTCTGCTCGGTGCCGTCGGGCAGGATGCTCGGATAGGTCACTTTGACGCGGTTGCGTACCTCGTCGAGGCTCATGTGAATCGAGATGTTGCCCAGATTCAGCTCGATGTCCCACAGGTCGCCCCACCACACGCACTCGCCAAACTCGTTGAAGATTTCTACCTTGTCGCCCAGCCAGCCGCAGAGCGAGGCCAGGCTTTCGGCGCTGCCGATGGCCGTAATACTCGCCTGTTCGCAGCCGCCGCGGTCATTGGCCGACCAGTGCTGCGGCGCCAGCACGAGGTCACGCGGTAGCGTCTGGATACGGTTGCCGTACTGGATGTCCTTTTCGAGCTGGACGCTGAATCGTGGCATTAGATAGAAATCCGCCTGGGCCTGTAGCTCATCCGCACCTGCCAGGCGCTGCCCGCTTCCATCGTCACGCCGCCGAGGATAAAGCGCAGGCGGTTGATTTTGTTGGGATAGAGGTGGATCGGCATAAAGTAGGGGCGATAAATGGGCAATTGCTCCGTCCCGCTCAGCCCGTAGACGCCGCCATTCGCCCCGTCATCGACAATGCTTTCGCCGTCGGCCAACGAGACGTTGCTAAAGGCGCGCAGCACCCGGTAGCGGCCTGACCCCGACGGAAAGAGCTGCACCCAATCAAAGGCGATGTCGTCTGAGGCGACCGTCGCTTTGGCCTTGACCGTGACATAGAGGTGCGGGGCGCTGTTGGCATAGTAGCCGCCCGGCGG
>Ga0184624_10000039_pt1 | contig 32514 bp, 12 predicted proteins | sample PLM3_5_b1_FD_133157 | JGI IMG/M metagenome (GOLD analysis project Ga0184624, IMG submission 133157) | Groundwater sediment microbial communities from an aquifer in East River, Colorado, USA - PLM3_5_b1 | ecosystem: Environmental > Terrestrial > Soil > Riparian zone | place: USA: East River...
TAAACCCTCCAGTGGCTCATCTTCACAGATTTTTGGATGCAGGAAAAGAAATAAATTTTATGAGGAATATCAAGCTGATCGAAGTACCATCAGAGATCGGGGCCGGTACACGTGGCGCCAGTCTTGGAGTGGAAGCTATAAAGGTGGCCGCCATGGATTTTATGAGTAACTTCTTTATTCATTTTCCATCGGAAAGAATTCCGAATGAAAATAAACTGCTGTATGAGCCAATAGAATCTCCTTACGCAAAAAGGGTAAAGGGAGTTTATTCGATGTATGAAAAAGTAAGCAAAGCTGTTTCTGAAACTATTAAGAATAATTTTTTTCCCGTTGTTATCAGTGGCGATCATAGTATTGCCGGTGCAACAATTGCCGGGATAAAGATGGCAAAACCAAAAAGCAAATTGGGCGTGATCTGGATCGATGCACATGCCGATCTGCATACACCCTATACTACACCATCCGGAAATCTGCATGGTATGCCTCTTGCGATCACACTCGGCGAAGACAATAAAGATTGTGCTGTCCATAAACTTGATGATGAAACAAAATCTTATTGGGAAAAATTAAAGAACATTGGCAAGATCTCTCCAAAGGTTTTGCCCGAAGATGTTGTGCTGATCTCAGCAAGGGATTATGAGAAAGAAGAGAAGTATGTGATCGATAAGCATAATATCAAACTGATAACAACAAAAGAAGTGCGGATGAAGGGACCGGAAAATATTGTTCGTTCAGTTACCCGTCACCTGGATGACTGTACTGACATTTATATAAGTTTTGATGTCGACTCTCTCGATTCTTCTATTTCAAGAGGTACGGGAACCCCGGTAGGAAATGGTTTAAGAGAAAGAGAAGTGGAAGATCTGATCAGTAAATTCATGCACAACCGTAAAGTTTGTTGTTTGGAAATAACAGAAGTAAACCCCACTCTTGATAAAGAGAACCTGATGGCCGAAATTGCATTCAATATTCTGCAAAGAAGCGTGAATGTATTAATGATGAACTGAACTTCTGATCTCACTGATTAAATATGATTAAACTGAGTACTTTATTGATAGCTTATCTTGCTTTTGCAAACATTTCTTTTGCGCAAGACAAAACATATAAAGATTCAATTGATTCTTATTTTAAAAAGTATGTGAAAGAGCATGAAGTGGTAACTGGAAAAGATAAAGAGTTCATATCTTTTTTTCCAGTTAATGAAAAATACAGGATGAACTGCCGGTTTGAAAGAACAATGAACTCGCCGTGGTTCAGAATGGAAAGTTCAGGTCCGATAAAAAAAAATTACAGGGTATATGGAATACTTCATTTCACAATTAATGATACGACAGTTACATTAAATATTTATCAAGGCCAGGACCTGATGACAACGAAGCAATACAAAGATCATTTATTTATACCCTTTACAGACGCTACTTCCGGTGAAGAGACTTATGAAAGCGGCCGATATATTGATCTTGAAATAAATGACATCGCCAATGATAAAGTGCTGATCGATTTCAACAAAGCCTATAATCCTTATTGTGCTTATGTAAGTGGAAAATTCAATTGCCCGATCCCCCCAGCTGAAAATCGATTAATAGTTGCTATTCCTGCAGGTGAAAAAGCTTTTGGCAAACCCCATTGATCAGCCAAAAGTTTTTCTTAATCCTTCTTCGAGACTTAAAGGCTCATATCCCAATTCATTTCTTGCTTTATCAATGATAAAACCCGTTCTCAAAGGCCTTTTTGCCTGTTGACTAAAATTTGCTGCAGTCACTTTTTTTATTAAGGAACTATCGAGCTTAAGATATTCTGCAGTTTCAATTGCCATTTGGTAAGGAGTCAAAACTACTTTCCCTGATAGATGAAAAATTCCTGTTGCTTTTTTTTCAATGATGGTAACAATCCCTTTTGCAAGATCTTCAACATAGGTTGGCGTTCTTACCTGGTCGTCCACAACATTGTACTCCTCTCCTTTCTCCAATTTTTCTTTGACGATCTTTAAAATATTATTATGCCCGGAATGATTTTTACCATAGACCAGCACTGTTCTTACGATCGCCCAATCATATTCATATTCTTTCACTGCTTCTTCTGCATCCAGTTTGGTGCGGCCATAATAATTAACTGGTCGGGGAACATCTTCTTCATTATACATTCCTCGTTCGCCATCAAAAACAAAATCGGTTGAAAGAAAAATAAAAAAGCTTTTCAGTTCTTCTGAATTAATTAAGAGTTGTACAGTACCTTCTACATTCACTAAGTAGGCTTTCACCTGGTCCATTTCACACTCATCCGGTTTGCTCATAGCACCGGAATGAACCACAACATCTGGCTTTATATTTTCAAAGACATCATGAATTGAAAATGGGTCTGTAAAATCCATTGAGCGCCATTGAAAATTCAGATCATGAGTGAATGGCAGGCGACAATCACCTTTACCAGTGGCGATCACCAAAAAATTTTTTGCGAGTAATTGTTCGACAAGATAATAACCTAAAAACCCATTTGCACCAGTAATAAGAATTTTCATGAAGCAAATATAAGGTTGCCCTAAAATCATGAAAGCCTTTTGGCACACAAGGCATTTTGCCTTATTTTTGCCGCCCTAACAATGTATGGCCCCGTAGCTCAACTGAATAGAGCATCTGACTACGGATCAGAAGGTTTCAGGTTTGAATCCTGACGGGGTCACAACTACAGGAAAGGGTTTCAGCAATTGAAACCCTTTTTTATTAATAGGATTCCGATACATTTCCGACATTGATACTTTAATTGAGATATTAAAACGGAAACCCTACGTTAACAATGACCACCCCGTTGACTTTCTCATATATTATTATAGGATTGCTCAATTCAACTCCACTGGCATTCATCCATCTTTCCAATCGGAAATTATTTAATGGATCATTAGGGTTCGTTATGTGTACCCTGTCATTGACGAAGACCATCTCCCACTGCGCTGCATTGCCGGATGGATTCCATCCCTTACTACCCAGATCACAGATATCAGCACTAGGTATCGTATACCAAATTTTAAATCTTTTGTCTGTTTCATCACGTGAAATGGGAAATGCATAATAACATCCTATTCCTCCCCTAACATAAGTTGTTCCCGAAAAATTTGCAATGTTGCCTGTATAAATATTATTGGTGTTAACCATGTCAGCAGTAGTCTGCCCGATAAAATCACAGCTATTGGCCGGAACATATCCATTAGTGATGGTAGCAAGGGTCGTTGTAATTGTGAGTGATCCATCATTGAAGTTAATTGGTGTACTTAAATGCGACCAGATCTGATATCGGCTTAAGCCATCGCCACAATTGTTACCAACAGAAACATCAATGATCCAAAATTTGTAATAATTTATTGATGCGGGATTGTTGGTGTAATTGGAAATATTAGCGTTTACTAACGCGTTATTATAATTAGTTTTATAGGAATTATAATCGGCACTGTTGGTAAACACAAGGGTAATCTGGTTTCCCGCTTTTGACACTTGCGCAGAGCCTGCCATTGCCACGCAACTGCCAATAGTATAAGATGATATTCCAGTATAAAGGCCATCCGTTCTCTTCTGCAATTGCAGTTTCCTGATAGTTGCTGTTTCCCAGCCATCAACTCCGCCCAAGAAAGCCTGATTAGACCCATAGTTATGATATCGCCAAAAATCTGATGTGTACCCGCCTGCGTAAGGATTTGGTAAAGCATACTGAACTTCATACCGGCAATTAACGGAATCATAGGTCATACTCACAGTTCCCTGTGTTATATTCCTGACGGCACCTGTTGGTGCATCACATGGAGGAGCCGGTTTGCAGGCGCAATAAAAATCCCAGTTCGAATTGCCAATTGAACCGGCTGTAATTTCTATTCTTAGATAATCTCCCGCTGAGTAAGTAAACGCAGTTAAAGGTGTCATTTTCCATTCGAGGTAGCCGCCATATATTTTTGGAGATACATTCACATTCGTACCTCCCGCATTCGCTCCAATTTTCCAGTATTCTAAAACCGTCTCTGTGTTTCCGTTAGCGGGACTCACATAAGTTATCTTTATAAAATCCGCTATCTCAAAACCAACAAACCTCCAGGCAAAGTATTTGTTCGTTGCATCGAGATCAAAACTGAAAGATCTGTTTGCAAGCGTTGGAGAATTGATATTATTTCTATAAGAAACCTTATGCGCATACGTAACACCATTGTCAATAAAACTCCCACCATTTGAACAGGAAAGATTATTGACAATAACAACAACCGGATCCAAGCAATGAAGCAGGTCAGGACTATGCCGGACACCTTCCACATACTTTCGGCTGTACTTGATACCGTCGATATAAACGTATTTGATAACAGGATGCCAAGTGCCACCTTCAGCAGGTTCCCCTATGAATGGATGCGATACCGTAACCGCAGGATCGGTGGCGCCCACAGAGCCTGATACAAATTCCGGAATATCATCAATCACACTCCTGTACCATTCAATTACAAATTCACCAATTGTGCTGCTGGTAGTAGTAGTTACCAACCCTGCATTTATAGATGCCAATGCATTGCCTGATGTTCCCGCCAGCGACAATCCGAAATCAACACAAGCAGTGTATACAGGATAAACTACCACTCTGTTGGTATACATCGTTATACTGCCGCATTTAGCTTGTCGAAGAAAAAAAAGTGTCGAAGTAACAGGTAGTGTATAATTCAGGTTTTGACCGGTAGCCCCGGGAACCACGGTGTAATGTATATTATCAGTGGAAACTAACCATTGGTAAGTATAACTACTATTGCATGTAAAGCTTGCAGGTGTAGCATTGATAGTGGGCGGAACAGTATTGATCTTAACAAATATAGTATCTGCATTAATACAGCCAGCTTCCTGTCCATGAGCCGTAAGTGGTAACATAAAAGCTAAAAACAAAGATGCTTTAATGAACCAGGATGCAATCCTTGCCTTGCCTGCAGGCAGGCTTTTTTTTGTTGTACAAAGAAGTTGATGAACCCGCATAGATATAGTTAGTTTATGGTTGATCCCTATCGTTGAATAAGTTGACATTTATACTTTTCTATTGGCTTCACATTATTGTTCTTGTTTTTCGTGTTATTGAACCATGATCGTAGCTACATTGGTATACGCCGTGTCGACCGCAGAGCAAATTGCTCGTCTGCGAAAATGTGTTCTCGTTATTATCACAATCGGCTGGTAAGAAACCGCTGTAGCATTTAGTATATCAATAAAATTGTTACCATCAGGTGATTGTTGCCATTGATAATTAATAGTGCCTGCACAGCCCGATGCATTTGTCGCCGTTATTTCGGGGGGCTTAGCATTCACAGTAATTATCATGTTCGGGATATTAATAGCACCTCCGTTAAATATCTGTTTGTTGTTAAAGCTTGCAAGTAATACAGTGATCAGGCCCAGTGCCGCAATCTTTAAAGGCTTATTTTTTATTTGAATCATATTCACCAGAGTTAATTGATTAAAGATTTTGTTTTTCGTTTTTATAAATTTCTTATTGTCATTTTTTCTTGTTACTCCCAGCATCTGCCCGTGTCAGTTTCTCATTTCATAATGTCTATGGGCCAAGACCCCGGGCAGACTGAATTTTTCTTTTAACGAGCAACCCACGTTAACTCGGGTTGTTGGTACGCCACACACTTGGCCGACCTGCATTCCAACAACGGCGTAAATGCTTTTTTTACTCAAAGACACTATCGATTACCTTTAAGATCTGTGATATTAAATACTATCTCTCTAAACAAAGCACTATATAGATAGTAATCGCTTTGTGATTGATTTGCAGACAAACAGCCAACCTCTTTAAATCCTCCTTTCTGCGGAAATATCGAAGTCATATAGTAGCATTTGATATTCCGAAAGTAAAATTCGAGCTCCATTTGATAATACCTTCCTAAATTATTCTGAATATATCGTTCACTTAAAATCACTACTTTTCCATATGTTTTTTCCAATAATTCAAGCATGTATACGATTGTTTCATTAAAACTTAACGATCCTGGAGTAGTATATTCGGTTAAGATGATTGTAGGCTTCAAAAACGCTTCGACTGAAGGATTAAATATACCTATTGCTTTATGAGTGCTACTGTCAATGACATTAACCCAACCTAGAGGTTTATTAATAATATAGTCGCCGCTCCTAGCATTCAAGACAACTTTTTCAAACTTAAAATAATTGGTATCTATTTTCTGAATATTGCCATCTTTAAAATATATTAATACGCTATCGATTTCCCCATTGCTATCCACAAATCTGAAAAGTCCAATGGGTTTATTGTTTTCCATGTTGCCGTAAGCATATTTTCCCCCATTCTTATACACGTCTATAGGACCATTTAATTGTCCGTTAAGATAATAACCGCGATACACCAACTCACCGTCTTTGTATTTTGAGAGTACACTAAGGGAGTCATTGATTTTTCTCAAAGTGTCTAATTGACTAATTTTTACATCAAAGTTTGAAATATTTGTGCTTTGATTATTAGTTTCTTTCGCCCTATTAGCAGTGTTCTTGCAACTAACCTGAAAAAGTAAAACACAGAAGAAAGGCAAATATTTCATACGCTGCTTAATATTATTTATTATTTAAATCAAACTGATATTGATATCGATATTCCCCAAATCTAGCACCGAGATCAATGCCCAAAAAAAACTTTCCTCCCACACCTAAACTCAATCCGTTAAATTTTTTAGAAATCAAGCTGTTTGAATTATAAAGCTGAGCATAAGTTAAGCTAGGTTGCATAATTGTCATTGCCGTATTTGGTCCGCCAATCTTCAACGTCGGTTGTGTCATATTATTAAAATTATCAGGTGTAAATGACTTTGGGGTTTGTTTTCCTGTTCTGCTTAATCCAATATTCCCCTCCCATCCTCCCTGATCCCCTATGCTGTTCATTCTGGTGCTCAAGTCAAATTGCTTGTTGTATCCGCCAGTAGCTTCAAGACCAAAGCCTTTAAATCCCAACCCTACACCACCGTTTAAAAATAAATTGGCCTGATCACCAACGTCACCCGGAGTGCTATTTCCTACCGCAAATCCTTCGAAGTGTCTCCCTGCACCGTTGGCATTTATCCCGGCATTCAGAGCAAGGAATCTGACATTTGCACCACCCTGAGCTTGGAATCTAAAAGCACCAGTATTTAAACTAACACCAGCCTGAACTCCTAACGTCACCTCTAGATCCACAGTCGCCGAAAACTTAGCTGAAGGGTTGTTATTAACTCCTCTTGGGTCGGACCAATCTACCCATTGTTTTGTTATTCCATTATAATGATACCAATAGTCACCATGAATGTTATTTCCTATTGTATGCTGAACCCATTTCCCATCTACTCTGAACATTTCAACTTCGATATTAACATTTTGAAAATATTTTCGTTTGTGTTCAGGAATATTGCTAGAAATATACATGTAGTCTCTAGTATTTTTCCAATCACAAAAATTTCTTTGAGGTTCAATCTCTTCACCATTTGAGGTCGCCCCTTCTAGTCCGTCAATATCAATTGCCCAAATTGGGCTATTGTGAGCATATTGATAGGGAGTAAGATGAGGATAACTACTCGTCAAAGGATCCACACTCAAAAATCTCCCCAACCGTGGATCATAAATCCTCATACCATAATCCTGCTGGTTGCCATCGCCTTTTACTTCATCATCTTCTTCTTTTCCATTAAACCCATACCTGTAACCATTAGTTGTGCCTGCACCGCCTCCACCACCTTGTACTTGCTGCACATAACCATTCAAAATGAAATTGTCTAATCGGAAGAGGCCACCAGTACTTGGGCCTCCGCCTAGAACTATTTGTACTGTAATAGTACCAGTGAGGTTGGTAATGCCAGTTATATTTATTGTGCCGGTTGATACTAAATTATTATTTCCATTTATTGTAATGGTGCCATTCCCTGCTAAATTGGAATTAATGTACATGATCCAGTAGTTATAGCCGCCTGAATTGCTTTTACAATAAAAGCTGAATGAAGTGAAGCTCACATTGTAGCCGCTCTGAACATTCATTGTCAATGTAAGCGTTGTGGAATTAGGATAAACGCTGTTTAAAGAAAGCACGTTACTGGTGATACCATTGCTTGACCCTGTACTGGTTACCCATGCACCCTGGCTATTTGTCCAACTGCTACTGCTGAGATAAGTTGAAAGAGTGGTGGGAGTTGCATTATAAGGATGGCTGTAAGGTGTTCCAGTGTTAAAATTATGTTCGTAAAGTTTTAAAGGTGATGAAGGAGTGCCTCCTCCGGGCGGTGGCACAGGTTCACTGGAAGGATAAATACGCCCCGGCATCTTCATCCCAAATGGATAATAATCGGTTGCTGTGATCACATCCGCTGTGTAGTAATCTATAATCCCATTCACCGGGTTATCTATTGCATTCTTCCTGTCAGAAATAGTTGCCATTACATTACCAAGATGATTCGTCAGCTCATAATTTTTTTCTCCTCTTGTAAATGTCCGGATATAGGCTGTGCCATAGTTTGCCGCTAAGCTGGTGCTGCTCTCCGGTACACTAAGTTTATTCACCACACCAAGACGACTGCTTCCGTAAATATTATTTTCAACTTGCTCAATGGCCCCCTCTGTTTGTTTTTCATAAACACTCATTACATTACCGCTGGCATCTCTTACATAGATAGTTGTTTTGCTATTAGCAGTTTTGGTAATACGGTTACCGGATGCGTCATAGGTATAGCTTATAGTGCTACCATTTTTTGTAATACTGCTTATCTTTCCATAGACGGTCCAGTTGGTGTTAGTAATGTTTTCCGCAACATCTGTTTTTAAATTACCTATCGCATCATAAGTATAATTATTCGTTGTGGCTTGATTATCGATATCCTGAGAATAATAACCGGAATATGCAGCATTGTCCGTTACTTGTCTTAACTGGTTATTGCCCGGATAGTAGTTGTAAACAAGGGCATCCATTTGCGTTTGTTTGCCGGCAATTGAGGGTGAGCCATTACGATTGTAGCTAACGATATTTCCATTTGGATCATAATTTACGGTTTCCGCATAATCAGTGATGCCGGCAGGTGGTTGTGGTTGCCATTGATTGGAACTGTTTAACCCACTGAACGCATTCATGCTCTTTATCCTGTTAAGCTGGTCGTAACGATAATTATAAAATAACGGTGCGGCATTAGTTATGGCTGGATTGCCTTTAAGCAAGCCCGCATTATTCACACTCATGGCCGCAATATTGCCATTGAATAAAGAAACAAATGATCCGTTATTTGGTCTTGCAAAAGCACTGACACCACCAATGGCTTTATAATCCATTTCGATTGCAGCATTATCAAAATAGTGCAGGCCAAAACCATAAATATCTCTTGCTATCTTGCTGTTTGTTCCGCTGATAAAACCATCCTTGCCCATATCGTAAGCGCCGTCACCAACAGTCGTGGTGTTCACACCCTTTAACCATCCTTTTATGGTATAAGCATAGTCGAGACCCTGTACCTGTAATTGGCCGAGTACAGTGCGGCTGGGAGGTCCGTATTCATAATAATTGTAAGCGACATCTCTCTCCCATTCAATATCGTCGCGGCTCGTCTTTACCTCTACGAGCCTGTTCTCCGCATCGTATAGGTATTTATGAAAAAATTTATCGGTATTATGTACCCATTGTTGTGTTACTGAATTGTACCAATCGGGCTGGTAGCCTACCATATTTACTTTTCCGCTGATAAGATCATAATTATACACTATTCTCTTTTGGCTATTACTGGTGCCCTGCATTGCCGGTACACCGCTAAAGTCCTGCAGCAATACATCTACGTTGCCATGTATATCATAGGTATAGAATGTACCTGTGTAGAATGGTGGTGTTGGACCATCGGTCGCCAAATTTTTGGTGTAAGTAAAGCTTACACGGTTGCGCATGTTTACCTGATCGAGACCAAGGCCGTAAAATATTCCATTTGGATATGGAGGGCTTTGGCCAAATGGAACATCATAACCTGTATAGGTAATTTGTTCCCTTACATTACCACCAGACAGGATCCAGCTAATCAGTGCAGCATCATCCTGGCTGATGGTTTGTGTCATCGGCGTCGTTTGCGGTTTCTGCCCCACTTCGATAGTGCGGCCAAGGGGATCATAAATTGTATAGCTGTATTTATTATCAGCCAACTGTTGTGCATTCTGACTTACCACTGATCTCCCCAACCTGTCGTACCAGAATTTAGAGCCATTTGCATCGGGTGAATTTTGTGCAATCACCATGTTGAGACTGTTGTAGCGATACTGCGTAACCAAACTATGTGATGGAGTGATTGCGGGGCTAACACAATTATCATTGTCCCTGCAATTATCTCTTGCTGATTTTACATTGTTAAGAAAAGTAGAAGTATAATTCGGGTTTACTCCTTTTGGCGGCACTGTTTTTACCAGGTTGTTCGCCATATCATAGTAATAAAGCGTATAATGATATTCCTTGTTAGTATAGCTAACCGTAAAGGTTTCGATATTTTTAGCAGCCATACATTTTGCACGGTATTGCTTTTCAAGATCAGCTTGTATGAAAATGAGAATTTGATGATAAATATTTTGTCCCATTGATACGGCCAGCATGCTCGTTCTGTGACAAGGTTCATCATACACGAACAGTCCTTCAGCATCATTAAGTGCTTTACTATCGGGGCAAATTATAGTTTGAGAGCCGCCACCATTTGGCTCGATCAATGTTTCAAATTCATCATTCACTCCACTTTCAAAACCCGGCAGGAAAGTAATACTGTTGGAAGCGATGTATTGAAGAGGCGTATTTTCACTGCGGCTGGTTACTTCAAGATCGACAACACCCAAACCTCCGCTGCAAGTGGCAGCGGCCAATGCCTGCGAGTATTGCATCCAACTATACTGTAATCCCATACGGAAATTCAGGAACCTTGCGAATAAATTATTTTGTTCAATTTGTTCCGGTGTAAGATTGTTACCTGTAAATACAGGACCATCGGCGTAGGGAGCAGTAAATATTGTTTTGAATTCGCTTGTAAGTATAGTGAGCTTGTCACATGTAAGACATTCTTTGGGGGTAAAGCCGCATTTCAAAAATTGAGCAAGTGGTTCTGGAGTATCGAGGTATTGAGTACCAAATTGCTCCTGGCAAACCGTGATGGAATCACAGCTTGCTTTTGTATCGCATATAAATTGTCCACCCTGGCTGCAATTCAACAAAGCCTGGTGCAATGCAGGAGTCAGGGTTTGCTGGTACTGCTGCTGCAGATAAATATTTAACGATGAAAGGTTAGAGGGATCAGCACCGGCAGCAATGGCTTGTGCGGAAATAACACTGAAACGGGCGCAGGCACATGAATCAACGACTGTAATTAACTCCTGGACAAATACAGGATTTTTACCATAAGGTTTTGGAAATTCTATTGTGTAAGGATTGCAGTAATAATCTTTGCTGATATTATAAATTGGATTTGCAAATACCTCGTTGATCACTTCTTCAAAACTCCGAGGTGATCCATCAACAGGTGTTGTTGGATTTACAGTTGATGATCCATATGGATTGGATGCATCACTTCCTTTAATACACACTGCAACCATGCCGGCTGTGATCTCATTTAATATCTGGTCTCTCAAAGCAGGATCTTTGCTGGCAAGGGCACTACATTGCAATAGTGACTGTTTCCACTGATCGATATAACTCTGGCAACGGCCGGTGTAAGTTTGTGTAACTGTAGATGCAGGTAATCCTGTTGTTGGTATGCCGGGTGGTTGTGCTCCCGAAGTAGGAGGAAACCATGTTGCTCCGGATTGTGTTGCGGTTTGTTTGTTTGTACCGAAACGCAATTGAAATCCCTGGTTCACTAATGCATCATCATCTGCAAGCGGACTTTGTGATACGATGTAATCATTAACCTGGTTATCTCTTGCTGCAGAATAAAGGTTACGGAAATTTTGCCACAGCTTGTTTTTATCCACATCAGTGGTTATATCGGCAAAAGGCGGAAGATTATTACCTCCATTGGTAAAACAAGCCTGTTTATCCAATGCATTTTGACAACGCATCTGTCCCCTGGCCATCTGCCACATACTAAAACCACTGCCTGCATAGTTACTGGTGACTGACGTTTCCATTGCAGCTTTTAAAGAAGGAGCAACTGTATAAAATGGATCAATGATCGTGGCATTGCTGACCATTATATAACCGGCAGCTAATGCTGCGGCGTAGGTTTCTACATTGTTGAATGAATTGATCCAATTGTAAACATTGGCAGGTGCGAGAGTGCCTTCTGCGAATTGCAGTCTTGGATACTCCGGATGATAAGGCAATAAGGCATTTGCCCGATCATTCACAAATTGATTGGTAAAATCATCTGCTGTCATACCACTGAGGAGACTTAGCGTTCCGTCAGGATGTATCTGTGCATCTATATTTCCCAAATTATTCCTGTAAAAATCATAACTGCCATTTGCCGCTTTTGGTTTTTGAAAATAAGGTTGTATGGATCCATTATAAGCAGTAGAGAAAATATTATATTTATTAAACATTGTTGTACCAGAACCAACAATAAGAGGCGGAGGTGGAGTTTGTGTAGCATACTGTCCTCCATACGGTATCATATCAGCAAGCATCAGTTGCCGTTTGGATGTCATCAATTGCGAAGAAGTATTGCAGATGCTGTTACAGCTTTGCAATGCAGTATTAAAAGCATTTTGTATTTCGGTTTCCAATTGCGGAGGCACCGGGTTTGGATTACCAGCAGCGGCTAATAAGTTGCTGCGGAAGGTTGCGTAATCACCCAGCTGAGTAAGGCAATCCTGGCAGGAAGCCGGCGTGGTTTCATTACAATTCGATGTAGTTTGTAAAACAGTATACAGGTTGTCGATGATCTCCTGCTCAGTTTCACAAATACCCTTGCCCTGTTGCATAAACAAGTCCTTGTATTTTTGCAGGGAAGATTCACTAAGCGTAAGTGTTTTTCGCACTGAATAAGAACCTGCAGCCAATGTCCGTACTATCGTAATTTCATTATTGACTGGGGCAGGGCAACCTTCACACACAACCACAAATGGATTGTGGGTAGTGCAATTATCATCTACATCGCCTGATACACTTAAGTTTTTATATGTGTACACATAAGGAGCCTGTTCACCGGATTCATCCGTAATAGTAATTTCGAGGTCATATAAACATTCATAACAAATGGGAGTATTGTTGCAATCATTCAGATCCAGGCTTTCAGGTGTCAGCTTATATTTAAAAGTATAAGATGTGGGAGCCGGCACCAACAGGCTGTTGATCGATTCGATCGCATTTCCTTTTTCAACATTGGTGTTTTTGTCAAGCAGGTTCGTGGTGATGTTAGTACCGCCCTGGTTAGGGTAGTTCAACTGGTCATTATTATTGATAGCAAGTAACCGTGATCCTGCGGGATTACCAGGAGCTTCTCCCGCTAATGCTGTTGCAATGGTGCGACCATGCATATCAACATAGCTAACACTCATCTGGCCATTTGCATCCTTCACCATGTTTTTAAAATAATGGCTTTTGTATCCTACTTCAGTTCCAAACAGGGCATCGAGCTCTTCCTGTGATGGTGAACCATAATAATTTTTTGTTTCCCGTGTGCTGCTCATTTTATGAGCTGGTCCTACTCCACTTTGCGCCATTATTCTTCCTGTACCGTCCGGGGTGTAGCGGGTCACCGAGTATGGATATCCTTCTGCATCGGGTATATATTTATTAGGACCTGTATTCAACTCAGCATTGGCATCACTATAGTATTTGGCTGCACTGTTGTTGACCGTTTTCGCCATCATGGGTGTCAAATAAAGGTCAGCACCCGTAGCAGTATTTAATTGCAGGTCGAAGAACTCAGCAGGATTTTGATCTTGACTTTGCCCGTTAAAAAGATTTAAGTTGGCCTGGTATTGAATGATATTATTCATTCCGGGTGTAGGCAAGATCTGTATAGCGGGCCGCCCTTCATAATCATAAAAAGTTTCAGCAGTAATTGTTGTGTTGTTGACATTTTCCTTTGTTACAGTTTGCCTGCTTCGCAATGAACCATCAAAGTATTCCATCACAGACTTCATTTTCCCCTCTTCAGCAAAGCTGCTCCTCACCTGCCAGTTCAAGGCATTGTTATGACCATCATAGGAACAAATGCCTGCACCTGAAGCGGGAACGGTCCACTGTCCATCGGTGCGGCTGCCGTTGCTTTTGATATTTACCGGCCTTATCCTGTAATAAAGTTTTCCAATACCATCATAGAATAAGGGTATACTGAAATTATTTTTGCTATAAGGAAGATCAATGCGTGTAGCATTATCCCTGAATAATTTTTCTATATCAATTGTTGTAGTGTTGGGGAGATAATAACCAGCAGCTAATTCATCTTCAATCCAGGTCCATTCAAGTTGTGTTGCATTGTTTCCTGTATTGGCTGGCCAGTTCCATGAAATGGGGACAGCATCGACCGGGTTAGTTACTGATGGAGGGCCGCTGAATGTGAGAGGATTGATGCCCGGTTGTAGATTATAATAACGGGTCACTCTCATTTCATTTTCCACCAATAAAATATCGCTAAGAGTAACTCCACCTGCAGAGGGCGGATTTGGATTTCCCATAATTGTTATTCTTACAAACTCAGCGCCCTCGAAACTCACATAGTTTTTTGCATTGTATTTTGTACCCTCTGCTTTGCTATAGCTAACAATGAAATCACGATCAAGCGTATTTAATGAAGAAGAATTAGGACCATATTGAATTCTTACCGGTACTGTAACCGTAAAATCTGCTGATAAATATTTTGTGGTTTCTTCAAAAAGAGTAAGTCTTATTATGTTCTTAATTTTTTTCGATTGCTCATTGCCGGGTTGGAATATGTTATCTGTGGTCGCATTAACATTCAGGACGATAGACCCTCCATTTGCAGTTCCTATCACTTTTACCACAGGAAGATCTTCAATACCTCCGTCAAATTGAGCGTTGGCGGAAAAACTGGATACAATAGCAGTGATCAGTAATAATGAAGTAATGAACTTCATTTCGCTGAACAACTGTTTTAAACCAATAAAATATTTCATAAACATAGTTCTGGTTTCAATCAATCAAGGATCATTCATCACCCGTGGTTAGCGAGTATGATCCATAATTTTTAACAGGTTTATATTTTCCTTCTTCGTTCCTGGTGATCCGATCACTTATAAACACCGGTACTTGTACGGAAGCGGATGCTTTTTCAATTTGCCTGAACAGGTAAGTGATTATTTGCTCTTTTACCAGGAAATAACTTCCCCCAATCGTTAATAATTTTTCAGCGATACCCGCTTCATTTTGCAATTGTGCGTACTGTAAAGAGTCCAGTCTTAGTAAGCTTCTCTTCAGCATTGTTATCTGTTGCGGGATCTTTTTTGCTACATCATATTGCAATTCGATCGTTTCTTTAGGCAGATTTGTGCCATACAGAGTTGTTCTGCTTTGCAATTCGATCCTTGATGTCTGCATTGATAATTTGTCTGAAAAAGATCGGTATTGACCCGCAAGATGCCGGATGGAAGAATCCGGCAATACCAGGCCCATCATCCCTTTTATCTTTTTTATTGTGGAAGTCGCGTCAGTATAAAGGATCATTCGCTGCAGCCTGTTGCTTACAAGCAATGCCAGTGAATCGTTAACTATTTGTTCAAATTCCCCAATACGGATATAGGAGTTCTCATTTCGCAGGTAAAATTCTCCATTAATATCCGAAGTGTCTCCTTCATTTGTTATGAAATTGGTGCTGCTTTTCACTTCCAACTGCAGGTACAAAGGCATTTGTTTGTAACCAGTGCTGATAGTCACAAATTCTCTTAATGGTGAAAGTGTATCCGCTTTTTGTGCAGTTGCATACCCGGAACTGGCGATAAACCAGTATACAAGAAGCAGTGTGCGGTTGATCTTATTGAAAAATAATTTTATCATCTTAAATATTTTTTATTGGAAGCCTGTTATATTTTTCTGTTTGGCGCTCCGGCTTTCGGTTATTGTTTTTATTCCTTCCCTTGTTTCGGCTTTTGTTCGTATCAATGTTCCTTCTTCATCATACTCATAGAAGGTGGCATAGTTATTTGCATCCAGCTCTGCTTTTAACCGAAGGTTGACAGGATCGTACACATAACTCTTCATGTTAGCATTGAAGGGATGGATACGGATGTCATCAAAATAGATCAAGCTGCCGGTGTTATTCACGAGACGTAAAGACATTTGAGTAACACCAGAAGGTGCCGTAAAATATCCTTCATAGCGTTGCCAGCCTTCTATTACGGGACCGGTTGGCTTGATAGTAACATTGTTCGCATTACCGCTTCCAAAATCTATTTGCACTTCATTATTTAGATAAGCAGCTTGTTGAGCATTTGATTCTCTTACCCATGCACTAAAAACCATTTTTTTATTTTCAGGCATCGAGAATATGGGATTCATCATTGCATCCGTTGTTGCTATTGGTCGGGTAAACTCGCAGGTATTCTGCATTGCAAGTGACTTCAAACTTGTTGTTCCTGTATTGGAAGTGTAACCAAAGTCTGCGCGGAATGTATGAAAACCAGAGGTACCATTATATGCACGTTGAATATCTACACTACATAGAGCTTCGATAATATAGGTATCGCACGGAAGAAAGACAGGGAATGTCAATGGTGAATTATTGCTACTGACTGTACCGGATGCCATTAACTGGTTATTGAGATTCTTTATAGTGATTGTAATAAAACTGCTGTTGAAAGTATATACAGGAGGATAGCCAAGTGCCACATCAGATTGATGCGTTGAGATCGTAAAAGAATAGGTTTGCGAGTTTTCAATTTTAGTATACTGTAGTGTTTTATACAGAAGGTAATATTTGACTTGCGTTCCGTCAATCACTTCTCCATCCACATTATGTGGGTTAAAATCGAGATTCATTCCCAGATTAGAAACAGTGAAAACCGGAGCAACTTCCGGAGCGGTAGCGGGTGTGGATGATAGTTTGGTGAGATTTCCTCCCGGATCAATGAAATTTCCCTTTACGCCTGGTTCAGATACTAGAGAATACTGATCAATTACTCCTGCTGATACAGGAACTGTTTTATTAACCGTACTGTTGGCATTTACTTTCAAAACATGGGTACCAGTATGAGCATTAAAACCGGTATTGTTCGTATTAATAATTTCAGAATTGCTTAAACCCTGCAGATCAAAATGTTTATTAGCACAGTTGTTATAAGAAGAGTTATTCAGCAGATCATTATAAGTAGCGTCTTCAAATCCTTCATACGCCATTTCATTATAGCGACTGTTATTAGCAATAGCTGTTGGCAGCGTTTTGCTATATCCATATTGTGCACCTGTGTAAATATTCAAAGCGTCTTTTGTTTCTAACTCCATTCCTTTGCTATTAAACCGGGTGCCTTCTACATTCGACACCCATTTTGTATTAACCAGGTCGACTGGTGGTACCAGGTTATTATCATTATTAAAATTCCAGTAGGGATCAAAGCCAGTCAGAAAACCATTTTGCAAAAGGTTAGTAGGATTTGCTGGAATGGTTTCGGCCCGATCACCATAAAACACCATATTGCGATGACCCTTGAAATTTCCAAGCAAGCCTTTGCGATATGGATTGATCGCTTTTTCGAGATAGCCGGCACAATCTTCTACCTCTGTTACTTCACATGTCGCGGGGTTTATCTCTGCTCTATATTTATAAAAAACGTCGTTATCAGTTTGCCATTTTTCCTTGTATTCGACCGCAGAAGCATTAATAATTTTACTGCCTGCATTGTAAGTAAGCTTGTGGCTGGTAGGGTTAACAGGATTTGTCATTAAACTGATGGTGGCTACAGGCGAACCGAGCATATTTCTTTTGCCGCTGCGTACAATACGAAACTTAACGCCACTGCGGCTGTATGGTTTACCTGTTTTATCTATGAAAATAAAGTCAGGGTTCATATCGGTCAATGAACTGGTTTTATTTTTATTCAATACCCAGATCAATCCATGATCGCCGGGAGATGCCATTACCGGATCACAACCGGCTGTTGAACCCGGATCTATTATATACAGTTCATCACCGCTTTCAAATATTTTTTCCTGATCTGCTGCAGAAATTCCGAAAATTATTTTCCCATCTAAAAAGTTTACCCCTGAATACACAGCATCGATATTTTTATATGCCAGTCCCATGCCACTATATGCCCAGTAAGCCGGATAATTTACTGAGTAAACAGGTTTGTCAAACTTATTATTGGTGCGGTTCACAATCACCTGCCCTGTCTCCGCATCATACACCAGGTTTTCTGTGCTTACTTGGCTTCCTTTATCTATAACCACCACCCGATCCAGCACCGCATGATAGCTAATAACTTTTGTAGTGGTTATGGCACGGTATACATTCTCACTTTCACTTACCACCGGCCAAATAAAAGGAAGCCAGAGTGGAAAAGGTGGCGGAAGCATCCAATCCACTTGTGCCTGTATCTCAAAGCTTTTTGATTTAAGGGAAAATTCCCGGGTATCGGTCATCAGTTCAATATCAATTCCCATATTACCTTGCTGTACTTCACCCCCCAGCGCATTATTGACGAAATCAAATTTCTCATCAAGCCCTTTAAGTCCCGTGTTGCGATAAAAGTTCTCCGTATAATTTATTCTTGTTGACGGATCATTTTCGGCGTAAGATGATTGTGATCTTAGTTTGCCATGCATATCATTAGTAGCTACTAAAAAACCCTGGGATATTGCACGGCTGTCAAATGCGTACTTGTAAAAAAAAGTGAGTGTTGGATTAACATGTTCTTGTTTATCGGCAGCCGGGTCAAGAGGTGTATGGTTATAGTAAACCGGGAAATCTTTTGCTGTGTAAAATTCGGTTACCTGCCTGCCCACACCCGATCTTGTTTTTTTATTTGCCGGGTCAGGATTTTGTTTTTTTCCAATTGAGGTAACAGTCACTTTACTATAGCCTACCAATGGAGCCGGGAAAAAAGCATCCATTACGGGCATTTCTATTGCTCCGTAAGAAGTAGGGCCTAATGGAACTTCATTTGATATCTGCACAATAGATTGGAATGGATTTTCTTCACCACCAATGGATGGTTCGTAGGAAGCGACCCCGCTGCTGGTAGTTCTCTCCGTACCATTAAAAATTTCCTTGATCGTATAATCATACTCCTGCCCATAAGTGGAGCCGAATTGATTTGTCATCCTGTCCCAATTATCTTTCAGCATTATTTTTTTAACTCTGTACCCTCCGCCATATTTATATCCGTCGGGGTCATTGAGCCGCGCAAATGATCTATTTAGTTCTACTGTTTGTGCCTTATGTTTTTCCCTGAGATATTGTGGTATCCTGGAGAAAGTTGTTTTTATCCCTTCAATTAATCCTTTAAACATATTTTCTAATTGATCCAGAGCTGTACCTTCTGATACATCATATGCTTTGAAAGCCTGGGCAGGTAATCTTTCACGCAGGTATTCTAGGGCTGTTATGGATAAAGGGCTATAGGCAATTCCTTTGTCTACAACCGGTTTCATCCTGATCCAGATAGCCGGTGAACCGGGACCATTATATACATCATAATCATCTATCACAGCATAAGACGTAAGATATTCCGGGCCGTTTGGCATATTAACCAGCAGCTTTACGAGCAGTTGGTCCATTCCCTGCAAATACTTTTGATAAACCTCGTTCTTTGAAGTACAAGCCTCGCTTACACTAATAAATATGTAATTGTTTTCAGTAATGCTGGTGGCATTAACCAGATAGAGATTTGCAGTAGGGTTAGCATTTGTACTGCTAAAGCCAATAATGCCGCTCATGACAGCCGCTCTTTTATTTTGCACAAAAGCATAGTCATCGCTCTCGTATTCAATTTCCATTTGACCCCCGGATGGCAGCAATATTTTTTTTAGAGACCAGGGATTGGCATATAGGTCTGCTTTTGTTTTATCCTGCAGAGAATAGGAGTAATCCCTGTTTTTCACACCCTGCGGATTGTCATTATGTGGTTTGTAATTTCCCCAGCGATCGGACTCATTGATGAGGTACGATGGGTTTTCACCGGTTGTCGCTGTTGCTCCCTTAATATAGGAAAACACATATTGATTTTTATTGGTCCTGTTCTGACCATTATACGTAAACCAAATTTTTTCCAATGTTAGTTTACCGCCGGATTGGTTATCCGGTGTACCGTCACAGAGTGAATTATTGTAACCAAAATGAACAGTCTTTATCGGCTTCGCTCCTGTTAAACCATTCTTTTTGAGATCAGCTTTATTATAAAGATCTATCTGCTTTAATCTTTTTATGGAGATATCATTGTAATTGATATCGCCAAACGCTCCGCCATCACCAATTCCTTTCCCATCTGCCCTGGTCTCCAATGTAAAAAATGCGATCATGGTTTTTGATTCTATAGACTGCAAATACCAGGATTCTCTCACTCCATAGGAAATAAGCGCCTTATCATCCCTTGTTTCAGAAAGGTTACCGGGATTACTGTTAGCCTTGTCATTCATCATCGGAGTTCTCCAGTTATGATCTGCGAGTTTGGTATAATTAAATTTTACAGAAGTCCCCAGGTCATCTTCGGTGATACCATCACCTTTTACATCAACATAATCCGCGGAGAGCAACCCACTTAATAAAAATGAATGAGCATAAGGAGGGGTTTCAGTTGTTTGCACAAAGCCATCCTTTCCTCCAACCCCGCTTCCTAAATGTGAGGAGCCCGAAACAGAGGTTTCACTCGGGTCAAAAGATACCAGGTCGTCAGTGCAATCAATGCAATTATTACCAACAGTAAATGAAAAATCCTTTTGTATTTGATTGTAAACCGGTATGCCATATATATAACGTTTACCATCGGCTTCGGTTATATTGATCTGGGAAATATGATGGGCTTTCCTGTAATCGGATATACGGTCAATTTCTGCGAACACTAATTTCTTGTCAATGGTGAGAATATTTTGCGGTTCCGAACTATAGACTTTTATTTTTGTGTCCAATCCAATGTTGCCTGCTTCCTGTGCCGTTAAAAAACTAGTAACCTGGGTTCTTTTTTTTCTGTCAGAAATACCAGCCAGGTTTTGCACGGTTACGTCTCCCAGTACTGAACCGGAAGAATTCAATCTTTGCAATTTGGTTTCGATGGTTGGAGAAAAATTGGTGCCACCTAATTTATACCTCACCAGGTCGGTACCACCGATATTATCAAATTGGTTGGGTTGCAAAACGCTGTTCTCACCGGGATTTCGGAAATAAACATTTTCCCAACCATTCGCAGCAGCACTAAAACCAATCGCGTTGCGAAGCGTATTGCCATTATTCCATTCACCAATTGTGCTGGGTGTTTTTATTGTATTGAAATTTGCTCCTACATGCCCGGGTATTCCGATATCCACCCCTGCACTCCAGCTTTTATCTTTTGAGTTAGTAAAATTGTCTCTCACATATCCATTATCATTTCGATAGGCCCTTATTGTTCCACCAGTCCCCTCCCCTTGTATGGAAAATACATCATAAGCATATTGGGGAACAGAAATTATCGAAGTCGTAGGAGTAACTTCCTGGTCGTTAAAACGAGTGAAGTCCATTACGGAATTAGGATTGCTTTTTGCATTTTGAGCATATAAGTAACCTACCATTGGTTTTTTTATGGTACGATCAGCCAGTTCTATCGATGAAACCTGGCCGTATCCTTCAATCTCAAGTGATCCATAAACACCAAACATTGCTCCGCCCAATTGAAATCTTCCCGCTCCTGATGAATTGGTAATTTGTGGTCGAACTGCGGGAATATAGCTCGGTTTAACAAAACTGATCGAGGAAGAGAAAATATTGGTACCCATTGAGCTTTTATTCTTCTCATTCCAGGCGACTTCACCCTTTCTATCCTTCATGATTTTATAGTTCATCGACATTTGCTCAGATAATTGTAATGATTTGATCCCTGACCTGGAGTTATAACTTGTTGACAAACCAACTCCCATACTTAGATCCGAATAGTTTGAATGGGACTTGGCCGCTAGCGAGATGTTCGGTGTCAGCGTCATACCCGATCTCGAATTCAGATTTGCACTCAAACCCATGCTCACGCCAAGCGAGTATTTTTCAGGTGAGGACTTTCCTAAAATATCAAAGCTGGTTGTACCCTTAAGCCCCAGGTCAATAGCGGGACCCAAGTAATTATTGAGAGAATATCCGACCGACGCACCAATACTACCCGTGAAAATATCATTCCATTGTTTATTGCCTACCAATTCCAGATCAAATCCCAGTGAAAGTCCCCATGTAATATTTTTTTTCATATTCTGCTCCTGTATCAAAGTTTCCTCACCATTAAAATCATCCGGAACACCTCTCATATTCCTGTTTACATTCCCGGGATTTATATTCCAGCCCAACCCTACCCAACTGGCTTCCTGTTCCATACTAATGCCTCCATTATAAAAAATATTAACGGGATAGCCGCCTACATCGAGTAAAGGGATATTATAACTGAAATCACCGGTAAACAAATTCACCATATCATTAGTACCCGCCGGTTTAAATGAAGTCATTTCAGGTTGACTCGGACCATCAATGAAAACGGGATCTGCGGAGAGGACGGGTTTAGTTTTTATAGGGTTTTTATTTTCAATAGATGGAACTATCACCGGAACGAAACGGTCTTTATTTCTTTCTATTCTGTTTGAATTGAATGTGTTTTTTGGATCGTTAAAATACCTGCTATTATTTTTTGAATAAAAAAATCTGCCTGTGGTCATTGTTGAAATACGGATCATTCCATAAGCAGGTATTATCATGCCCATGAAGAATACCAGGCTTAATGTATATGCTATATCCTTTTTATACCTGTTCGCTAACAATTGGATCATAATGTTAGAATTGATTGTAGTAATTACTGTATACTAAAACTTGCGCTAAAAATATTTTTATTGAGATCGGTTATCTGGACCAGGTAAACCGTTTTCTTTTTAAACTCATTGGTCAACCTGAACCGGAGATAATTATCTCCATACCTTGTTCCCTGTTTTATCCTTCTTACCGGCTTACCGTCAGAAGAAAAAAATCTTACCGATGTTTCATGATCCTTATCAAACGAATAATATTTCACCAATAGCTCATCATTATTGATATAACTTATACCCGAAGACTCTGTGTTGTTACGTAGTTCAATATAACCTGCGGTAGAAGCAGACGTGGATGCTGAATCAGGTGATCGAATACTGAAAGACCAAACTTCTGTTTGCGCAGAATAGTTTAAGCCGTTTCGTGCTGTTACCTGCCAGGCATATTGCTGACCTGCTTTCAATTTTGAAAATGGAGAAGGATAGTTTTGTGAAGTGATGCGAAGGCTATTATTTGAGTAAACAGGTGTATTATATAATATCGCTTCAGCTGGTGATTGACCGGGAAAAATTTCAGCTATCAGCAGATCATAATTCAGATTTTCAAACATATCAACCGGCCCCGGGGCGAGCCATGTGAATAAAGGGTAGCTAGTTTCTAACACTGACATATCAGCCGGGGTATTAAGCAGTGGCAGACTCAAAGGGCTGATATGGATCGTGACACATTCATCCCCCACAGGCACGTTCTCCTTAGCATCTTTTCTTATAACTCTGTAGCATACTACATAAGTTCCCAGCGGCAGGTATCTTCCCGTAAGGTCAGCAGCCAAATAGTTGTATTGAACAGGTTGCACATCACTGACATTGATAGTTTTAATTCCTTTACCCAAAATGAAGCCTGCGCTTACCGCTGATAAAACTGTCTGTCCCGTTGCAGCATCCTGGATGTCTAAAGTGATCGCAGCATCGATCGAACTGTTATTGTTGACCAATACCAAATTCCATAACTGGTCTTTAGGTATCATGCCCGCGGGTGGCAACTGAACGTTGATGATTATCTGCGCATTGGATAATGAGGATAATAGTAACGAGAAAATAAAAATTACTTTAGCCATATCAGAAATTTTTAAATAATGTTAATCTGCCAACTTCAACAGGGAACAGGGTTTGTTGTATAGTGGGTAGAAAAGATTTTTCGTATTGCAACTGCAGGCATCCAATATTTTTCATGTCAAACCTCGCTTGCGCTGTACCTCCCCAATAAGTTTTGCCATCAAGAATCCGGTTGTATTTTATGCCCGCACCCAATCGAAGCATCGTCGTAATTGAGAGATCGGCGCTACTTTCGATTGTATAATATTTTAGCTCCTGCTGATCGGTATATATGAAATTTCCCTGCAATTGTAATTTTTGAAATGAAAGGACCTGGCTCAACATGTAATTAGTACCACTGTAATTGATGAAGCCCGAATCTGTGCCCTTCGTGGTGTATTGGTTGTAGATGGCTGAAGAAACCATCTGTACACCCTGGAACTTATACTGATAGATAAGGCTTCCGTTCAGTATGTAGTATACATTTTCTGTTACCCTGTTCCTGTCAATGATGTATAATTGCGAACCGGGATGATATCCAACACTAATTGATGGCCATTTAGGAATTCGTGCAGTAAGTTGAACACTACCGAACACAGTGGTGGTCTTAAAAGTTTTTATGGTAAAAGGATTAACAAAATCGTTTTTCCTTATAACACCTGTAACTCCAATTTTATCTTTAAAAAATGCCTGATCTATTTTCCCCATCCAGGCAGTTTGATCTGTGTTGTAGCTGAACAAACTAAAAGATTGAAAATTCTCCCCGGACTTTCTAAAAAAGCCACTTAACCTCGTGTGTGTTTCCGGAATTATAGTCTGGCCCTTGAGGCTGATCCCGATATTTGAATTATCTGAAAATCGAAATAGACTGCTCAATTCTTTATTGTCTGAATAACGTCCTGTTACAGGCTTGGTTGATTTCGCGATCTCAGCACTGAATTGGGTGTTCTTATTTTTTTTCACGATCGCCTCAACTGAAAAGCCGGTTACCAGGATACTTGATTTTATTGTATCTGATAAAAAGCTTCCATAATTTGCTTTTCGGCCTGTATAAACTGAGAGAATTATAACCCGTTTTTCAATGTCACCAGTCCCTATCCTACCCATCACTAAATGTTGATTAACCGATTGGGTATTTCTACTAAAAAAATCTCTGAAACCGTAGTCAATTTTTCCTGCGGAAAAAGCGAAGTAAAGACGAGGATTGTATTCGACATTCAAACCTGTCAGCGATATATTTTGGGCAGTTAATTCTGAATAATTCAATAGCGTACGGCCGATGCCTATCGATTTAAGATCGGCAATAAACTTTCCGCCTTTCTCTTTTTTATCGTCGATACCATATTCATTTAATATTTCGGTCAGTTCTCTTGCATTCTTCGCTTTATTAATTTTTTGCCGAATGAGAGCAGTAACCCCGGTAATTTTATTCTTTATACTATCAACCTGCCGTTGAAATTTGTCAACACTGTTCTTCAAAGAATCAAGTTCTTTTCTTTTCTGATCCACCCGCCCTGCAAGATCATTAATGAGAGAATCGGCACCGCTCTTCTTTTCATTGATCTTATTAGCAACGTTTTCTATTAAGGTATCTACTCCCAACTTCTTACCGAAGGATGATTCATCTGATTTCGGTTGAATTGATTGAAAATAGATCCGTTCTCTTTCCTCGATCAGCTGTTGCGAAAGGCTGAATGAGTTCAATCTTTTCTGCAGTGCATTGTATTTTTCGAGTTCCTGCTCCAACAATTTTTCAGCGGCATCCAGGTAGGATCCGTCCAGCATTTGGTTGGCGATTTTTCCTAACAATCGCTGCTTCTCATAATTTAAATAAGACGATCTGTCAAACGAGAGCCCTCCACCAAAAAAGTCTTTAAAAAAAGGCGAATTACTTTTTCTCACGATCATGTTTACATGCAAAGGATATTTATCTTTTACAACAACCGTTAATGAAGTTTGGAGTGTATGTTGCCTGAAATCTTTTTGATAAAATGGCGTGTCAGTAAAAGACCTGTACAGAAAATCATACTGAAGAGTTCCGTGAATGGAGAATAAAGGAGCTTTATTCATTGAGTTTACTCCCGCAATATTCAGCCCCTGTTCACCTGTAAGCGTCGTTATTTTTAACGTCTTGCAGATGCCGCTATACACAAAAATGGTATCATGACTTTTATATATACGTGGATTCATTGAAAGAATTTTTATGGGAGAAATGCTATCTTCAGGAATAATGATCTGCCCCCCTGCAGTTTTACAGACGATCATTAAAACTGCGATCACACAGTATCGAAAAATATTCTTCTCAGCCATTTCACAAACCCGTTTGAGTTCTATACTTATGATGTCTCTATAGTTTCTTAAACTCTGTTTTTATAAATCATTTTCTTATAACATTTTTCGAAACGCTAATTATTTTTTGGTGCCAGTTTCTTTTTCAATTCCGCATTTTCTTCTGAAAGTTTTTCGACTTTTTTATTTATTTCAATAATATAAAGAGTCAGCTCTTCAATTTTCTTTAGCATTATTGCCTGGGTATCTCCAAGGTCAAGACCATTATCCTCTACTTCTTTTGCAGAGGGCACATCAGGAAGGTGTTTATTCTTTTGAATATATTTCTCAAGATCAATTAATGGCATCAGTTTGTAAGGAGGATGAAATACATAGTCTGGCCATGTGTTGTATTGTTTTACTTTTACTTTGGTGAAAATCGCATCACCGTTTACGGCAAGCCTATAACCCTGTGTATTTGTAGTACCAATACCAACATTCCCTGAGGTATTGTTATAAATATCTGATCCGGCTTGTGTCCAAAAATTTGTGCCTCCACCGCCTAATGTAGAAGCATCTCTCCATTCCAAAACCTTGTCAGTACTATTCCATGTGACAAGTTTTGTTTCTGTATTATCTACAGAGATAGAACCAACCTTTAAAGTTCCTGCCGCTTCAGTTTGACCATATGTGCCAGCACCATTTGCCTGGTGAACAATGAAGGTGGGCACATCTGAATTAGCTCCCATCGCTATGGCACGGGTTTCATTAAGCACCATTTGTGTGGTACCACCAAAACCAATGAGTATAGATTCATTAGCAGTATTTTTTAGTCCTGTTCCAAGTGTTCCGTTTCTATTGCCGGTAGCTCTGTTTTGAGAACCTATCATCCATGAACTTGCATATTGGTTTCCTGTTCCAGCACCTGGGCTCAATCCACCCAGTACGTTATCATTACCGGCCACAAAACCGTAGGAAACAAAATTATCGTTACCAAAATTCAATGCGGCTCCAGACTCTCCCCAAACTTCGTTAGCATCATTGGCAACGAAGCCATACATGGCAGATCCGTAAATGTGTCCGTCGGCACCTAAGGCTACTGATCCAACTGCCCCGCTTGCAATAATTGTATTTTGTCCTCCTATAGCTGCTGAGTTATGCGCATTTACTGTGGCATTTGTAGATAAACTAACAGCATTTACTCCAGTACCGGTACTACCATAAAATGTAGATAGATTACCACTTCCCAAAATGGAATTACCGAAAATAGTTTTGATATTCGTTCCGCTTACAAGCGTAGTTTGCTTCCCATTCAATGCAGTTTGTAAATCTGTTTGAGCACTTAGAGTACCTGCTATGCTTCCCCAAGTTGCTCCGCCACCGCCACCACCACTTGCTGCAGCCCACTCAGGTAATCCATTATTGACTGTCAATACATGCCCGTTTGTTGTGCCTATAGGCAATCTTGTAAATTGTCCTACAGCATTACGATAGAATATATCTCCGGTATTGTCACCACCCAAATCAAATCTGGAAGTACCATTTACATGAAAGAATGCACCCGGTGTTTTAGTACCAAACATCACACTATCACGACTATAAACTCTTCCGCTATCTGCATATATGGCGTATGTCAGCGCTTTTAACCAGCCCTGTGCTCCAACAGAATTAGCAGTTACCCTCAATGCTACATTGCCGCTGTACCATTCACATTAACGGAACTGGTGTAGTGATGCCTACTATTTATCTCAATCCCTGTTAAATTATAATTGTTATCCATGTTGCTCCCATTCATGCGAACTACAAGCCCTCTGAACCCGCCATTTGTTCCCCATCCATTATTAAGAATTTCCTGCGCTGTAAGAAAACCAGTGTTATTGCTCTCACTTTTATCATTAGCATTTCCATCGAAATGGCCTACTCTAAGAAGAGTACCATTCCCATTAAAACCATTCCCTTCACCGGCTCTTATCATCGTAGAGTTGTATGTAAAATCATTAACTACGCCGCCCCAATGCACGAACGGCTCACCTGATATGGAAAATCTGTAATTTGTACCAGCACCGTTATTAAGAGCTATATAAGCATCATCACTTAATCTTGCCCCGTGCGACGTGTTGCTGCCAAGCACCAGTTTGCCCGATGAATTATAGGTTAATCCATTCTGTACATCATTACTGGTAACAACCGATTGCCAGGCTGAGTTACTAAAAGTCTTCAGCCGGTTGATTGTCGTATTATAATATATCATACCGTTGGTACCAGTTGGATCCGAAGAAAGACTTCCTACTTTAAAATAACTGTTGCTTTCTATCGGTACTGTAAAATCTGCCTTAGTGTTATTTAATGTTAATCTCGTGCCTGCAAAAGTGTTTAAATTTAAGTCTCCCTGAGCATTGATATAAATTGTTCCCGGGTTATAGGTCGCTGAAGAGTTTGCATAGCCAATGTCGAGTTTATGTGTACCCGCGTTATCTTGAAAATTGATCGCTGAATACCCGGATAAATTTGTATTCTGAACACCAATATTGCCATTGCTACCATAAATATCCAGTCCATAAGTTGGATTGGTGGTGCCAATCCCAACATTTCCCGTATTATAATAAATATTTGATCCAGAAGTTGTCCATTGTGATGATCCGCCGCCTGATGGTGTAAAATATTCTAGCCCATCACCTGCTAAATTTACCCGCAGCTGCTGAAGCGAAGTGCCTAAGTTTAACCATGAAGCGTCGCCCGCTGCATTAGTACTCATTAATAATCTACCAGCTCCTCCTGTCCCACTCGTAAAAATAAAACCAGTAGCTCTTAATGTACCATTTACATCCAGCTTATAGGCAGGCGATAATGTACCAATACCGACATTGCCATTATTTAGTATCGAAAAGTAGCTTGTCGTGCTTTTCTTAAAGTTGAGATAATAGCTGGTGCTGAGATCTATTTCAGTGTTTTGGGTTAGCAATCCGCCAAGCTTAGCGACGGTCCCGACTTTTGACAAACCATTATTAGCATCGTTAAGGTTCTGTGCATACCCATTTATTGCAAGAAAAAAGAAACATAAAAAACAGAGTTTAGGAAATCTCATAATTTTAGTTTTTGGAATTTAAAACATGAATACCTATATAATAATGCTTGTTACTACGCCAGCATTTGATCATTGATCCAGCAACCTCCTGGCATAAGGCTGGGAGCTTGAAAAGGCAGGTAAAGACTGTGATAAAAAAGCGATATATCATATAAACACGATACATCATAGGAAGTTTTGGTTAATGGGATATTAACAAATGGTAAAAATCAAAAACGCAGTGCTACTATCAGGAGTAATTTCTCTTCCGATTAAATTCGTAAAACTTTTCCGGAAGAACTTCAATAGACTAAACCTACTATTTCCAAAACATGATTAAATAAAATTTCAGGTATCTGCGTAAAAACGAATGGTAAGTGTGCAAGTTTAACGTAAGGCCGCGTATTATATCACGGAAGTTGTATTGGTTGAAATATTTTCCTGCGTATCTTCCATTTCCATTGCTACCCACATGCTGAAGACTGGATCGCTATTTTGCATATTACTTTTTTGCCTGCACCTGCACTCGCAGGATTTTAGTTATACCCGGTATGATATTAAAGATGGTCTCGCTGGAAGTTCTGTGTTTTGTGCCGCCCAGGATAAGGAAGGGTTTATGTGGTTTGGCACAGAATCTGGTCTTAGTCGTTTTGATGGAGTTCATTTTAAAAACTTTACAACTGAAGACGGGCTGCCCGACAATGAAATTATTGGTATTTTTTGTGATTCAAAGGGACGTGTATGGTTAATACCTTTTCGGAAATCCATCTGCTATTATTACAAAGGCAAATTACATACGCAACAAAATGATTCGTTGCTAAGCAAATTACAGATCACCGGCAATATATTTTTCATAGCAGAGGATAAGTACGGCAACCTGGCATTTGCAGAAAACTACCGGATCCATTTAATAAAAGATACTTCAATTAGTGTTATTACAGTAACAGAGGAATTTGTCATTTCCGCACTCGCAACTGATTCTTCGGGCGTTTTCCAGGTATATTCAAGACTTGAGTTGTTCCACATTCTTGGTGATAGCCTGGTTTCATTGAAAAGAAGAGAAGGCATATATAATATGGGAGAAATTGCAATTGGAAAAACTTTTCTTGTCGGCCAAAAAACAGTTCTTCCCCAGGCGGGCGATGAGTTTGGTAAGATCAAACTGATCTTTCCCAGGACTAATGTTAGCCGCTTATTCAAATCTATCATGGGACATATCAGTTTTTCAATATTGTCCGACAAACTGTTTTCTGATAACACGAATAATGGAGCCGTGATCTATAATTGCAGCGATGAAATATATCGTGAACATCATTTACCAGGTAAAAGTGTTTCTTCTGTTTTTCTCGATAATGAAAACAATCTTTGGTTTTGTACTCAGCGGGAGGGTATCTATAAATTAAATTCCCCTTTCGTATCGGGTCATCGCTTTATGGGTATCCACAATAAGCAATTAAGCGTTCACTCCTTATGCAGGTATAAAGAAAATTTGTGGGTAGGGACTGAAGACGGTTATGTATTCACCTTCGATCCTGTTACAGGCTCAGCGGTTATTCCGCCAAAAACCAGTGATAGTATGGGTGGAGCCAGCAATGTGACAAAAGTTTTATTGGAAATAAAAACCAGGGATCTTCTGATTGGAAGGCAGAAACAAATACTGGCTCTTTCGGGATTATCAAATGCACAAACCGGATCGCTGAAAGATATAAGGCCTGCTTATGAAAATAATGTATTAGTTAGTACTTCGAATGGAGTATGGCTTATGGACTTCATAACGTTTAAAGTAGGTGAAACTATTTGGAATGACAGGGCTACAACTGCACATTATAGCGATAATTTTTTTTATATAGGTACCCTGGATGGTTTATACATTGTAACAAAACAAAAAGAAATATATTTTGCAGGAAATGATGATCCATTATTAAAAAGCAGGATAGCCGCCATAAGAGAAGCTCCCGACGGTACTTTATGGATCGCCACTAATGACAGGGGTATCATAAAATATAAAAACCGAAAAGTACTTGCACATATAACAAGTGAACAGGGTCTTAGCAGCAATATTTGTCGTTGCTTATTCTTACGGGGCAACCAACTGTGGGTTGGCACTGATAAAGGGCTCCATAAAATTGAGACTGAAACGGATGCTTATCCCATCACAAAATATACAGCGGCTGACGGGCTGGTTTCGGATTTTATCAATTGTGTGTATGCAGACGACTCGCTTGTCTATGTCGGTACGCCTGAAGGCATCAGCTATTTTGACGATAAAAAAATATCTCATCAAACACCCTGTCTTTTGCGACTCACAGATATTGCCGTATCTGGCAGATCTATTGCACCCGGCACCCGCTATTTCAGCTTAGAAAGACGAAATAATAATGTTCGCTTTGAATATGCGGGCATTTCTTATCGGTCAGGCGGTGAGATATTTTATCGTTACAAATTATCAGGATTGGATACCAACTGGCGCATTACCAAAGAAAACTTTTTAAGTTATCCTACATTATCGCCGGGAAATTATGTAATGGAACTACAGGCCATCAATAAGTTCGGCATTGAAAGTGAAATAATCAGTATCCCTTTTTCAATTAAAAAATTCTGGTGGGAAAAAACATGGATACGAATATTATGTATCATTCTCTTTCTTTTTATTATCGGGGTTGCTGTAAACAGGCGTATCAGGCAAATACGGCTTAGAGAAAAAGAAAAAAATCTATTGCGGGAGAAAATATCATTGCAGGAGCAAATGGCGTTAAAAGCACAAATGAACCCTCATTTTATTTTTAATAGTCTTAATTCCATTCAACATTATGTATTAGATAAGGATATAGTGGGAGCCAATAAATATATTGCAGGGTTCTCAAGATTGATACGCCTGACATTGGACAATTCATCCAAACCAGAAATATCAATTGAAGAAGAAATAAAATATTTGTCACAATATCTTGAAATGGAAAAAATGCGGACCGGCAATAAGTTCAATTATTCAGTACATGTACCGGAAGAAATTTTTTATAGCGGCCAAAATATCTCTCCAATGATATTGCAGCCCTTTGTTGAAAACAGTATACGCCATGGTATACGATATCGCAATGATTCTAACGGTCATATTAAAATAGAAGTAATTCACTATGAGAAAGGATTGAAATTTATAATTGAAGACAATGGAGTTGGCCGCATTATTGCCGGAACCTTTAAAGGTAATAGCCCTATCGAATACCAGTCAAAAGGCA
>Ga0184624_10000040_pt1 | contig 32312 bp, 59 predicted proteins | sample PLM3_5_b1_FD_133157 | JGI IMG/M metagenome (GOLD analysis project Ga0184624, IMG submission 133157) | Groundwater sediment microbial communities from an aquifer in East River, Colorado, USA - PLM3_5_b1 | ecosystem: Environmental > Terrestrial > Soil > Riparian zone | place: USA: East River...
GAGTGGTGGAGGCTATCGTCGCCCCACCAACCGTGACCGCACCGGGGGCCACGGCTGGGGCGTTCAGAAACACCCCTGAGGCAATCGTGCCCGTGCCCACCCCAGTCACCAGCGCGGCCACCGTAGGGGCGTTCAGGACCGCTGTGGTGACCCGGAAGGGCGTGGTGAGGGTGACAGGGCCGGGACTGACACTCGGAGCCGTCAGAGCCAGCGTGGTGGCTCGATGCGCCGTCGTGACTGCCTGCCCCACGAGCAGCGTGGGGGCGAACAGCCCGCTGCCGCTGGGAATCGTCGCCCCGGTCAACAGGGCGGTGACGGTGGGGGCGAAGATCAGAGCCGTAGACGGACGAGTTGCACCCGTGACACTCGCTGGCCCTACGATGACCGTAGGCGCACGCAGGACCGAGGTAGGGGCAAGGGTGCCCCCCAGCACCGATGTCGCGCCCACGGTCACGCTAGGCGGTCTGGTGAGGCTTGTAGACGCGATGGCCGGAGGGAGGATGGTAGCCAGCCCTCCCACGACACTCGGAGCATTCACCACCACGGTCGTGGCCACCGTGCCTGCCCCCACCCCTCCGGGGGCGACAGACGTCAGTGTGGGGGCAAACAGCACCAGTGTGGCGGCGATGGTGGCTCCCACCACCGTGACTGCGCCCGTGGTAATCGCTGCCGCGAAGCACTGGACCGTCGAGGCGAGAGTGGGTCCACCCACACCCACCGGGCCGGGAGCCACGGTCGGTGCATTCAATTGCAGCGTGGTGGGCCGCGTGGCTGTCGTGATGCCGACCGGACCTGCGGCGACTGATGCTGTGAACATCTGCGCCGTCGAGGCCCGAAAGACAGTGGTAACCGTCTGCGTCAGTGTGGGCGCAAACGTCTGGGCTGTCGTCGCTCGATGCGCGGCCACCACCGTCTGGGCCACAGACGGAGCAAACGCTCCACTGCCACTCGTGATCGTGGCTCCCGTCAGAAGCGCCGTCACCGTGGGGGCGTTCACCTGAATCGTAGTGGCTCGATGAACACCTGTAATCGTGACTGCGCCGGGAGCTACTGTGGGCGCAAAGACTTGAATCGTCGTCGCTCGATGGACTCCGGTAACGGCTACCGGGCCTGCGACTATCGAAGGAACATTGACGACTGCCGTCGAGGCGAGAGTGACTCCCGTAACCGCCTGCGGAGCCCCCGTCTGCGCCACTCCGGGGGCGAAGACCTGTGCGAGTCCGACGCCCCCTTCCAGCAGAAGCGCACTGCCATCCTCTTGCAACAGGCCGAAGCCATCCTCCAGCAGCACATCCCCAGCAGACCCCACGATGATCGGAACGCTGATGGCCAGTGTGCCACCCGCGACGGTGGCTGGGTTCAGGACAGCCGTCGAAAGACGGTACGATGTGGTAACACCCTGATCGGCTGGCCCACCTCCCCCAATAAGGTCTGCGTAGGACCGCCCACTGCCAGCGTTATACAACCATGCGACTTCCGTCGAGGTGAGGGCGCGTTGCCAGAAGCCGATCTCGTCAACCAACCCGTCAAAATAACGACCGCTTGCGAATATATAAATTTCCTTTCCCACATTGAAAGGGACAGAATTATTATCTGAAAGTCCGGGGGAGGCCACGGTATCCTCCACGGACCCATTGATATAGCCCACCAGCCCCACGCCACTGGTGTCGAACGTCACCACAAAGTGGTACCAGTTCCCCACGCTCAACACGGTCACACCCGGATCGAAATGCACATTGCCGGGATCGACGTACACCGCCATCTTGCCAGCGGGTGTGAGGTAGATCGTAGACTGGTGCCGGAGAGGTGCCCCCACACTATCGTCTCTGGAGAAGACGGCTTGATAATCCGCAGGTAGTGTCTCCGGCTTCAACCACAGACTGATCGTCCACGTCCCTGTCACCACAATTCCTGAGGTGTTGCTCAGAAATTGTGAATTGTCAGCCTCAAAGTCTGCCGCTGTGCCAATTTTGCCGGTGGCACTGCCCACCGTGTTGTTGTCCGTGAGATTGTAGGTGCCGCTCACGGCATCCACACGCGTACCAGACACTTCCTCGCACGCCCAATACGCCAGCAAATTAACCGCGATCCCACCCGTAGATGGAAAGGCGACGGTCGGCGTACGAAGGATGGCTCCTGACGTGATCGTGGTGCCGGTGACACCCTGCGCGACACCGGGCTGTATCACAACGTGGCCGGTACCTGCACCCACCTGATAGTGCATGTCGTACCCGGCCCCGGTGGGGGTGCCATCAACATTGAAGATGCCTCCCGGTGCCGCATCACCCGTCGAGAGAAACACCTCGTAGTTGTTGCTCCCGTCATCGACGGGAGTCGTCCGCACGATACCCACCCAGTAGGTGTTGGTGGCGAACCACTGCATTCCCGCTGGAAACAGGAACGTCACCCACGACAGCGATTGCGATGCGCCATTGGTAACGATATTGTTCGACAGGACGACGTTCGACGTGCCGATGATGACGTTGTGTGTGAGTTTGTTCTGACGATGAGATACAGGCCGTCTGTCGGTGTACCAGACTTCTTGCGGATCTGCATCGCGATGACGGTCACGGTGTCAGTGGTCGCCGCAGGAATGGTCTGGTAAAACTGTACCCCCGCCCACGAGAGATTCGCGGACGGCGAACTGCCAATGGGAAGATTGGAGGCGTAAAGCGTCTCGGTGTAAAACGCCGCCCGCGAAGTTGGATAGATGAAGGGCAGCGCAATAGTCTGGTCAACCAGTACGACGCCCGGACCCGTCCGCTCCCAGAGGCGAAACGCCAGATCGTCTCCTACGGCGAATGTGGCTCCCGCCGCCGTTTTCATCTCGCCGCCCGCGTAGGTATCACCCAGCGTGAAGTACACCCCAAATCGCTGGTTGTCGTCCGTCGCTACCCGCGTCGTGTAGAGACTGAGCCAGTACGTCCCTCCGCTGGCGATAGTCGCAGGCGAGTAGAGAAACGAGAACGTCACCCACTTGTTGTGGGTACCAGCCGCAGGCATATCAGCAGCGGAGAGCGTCTCCGACGTGCCGAGCAGCGTGCCCGTGAACGAGCCATCACGAATCTGGACATAAACATAATCCGTGGGTGTGGTGCCCACGAGACTGAGCGACATCTGCAAGGAAACAGCAGAGATAACAGCGTTCTTCGGCCCGGTGAACGTCTGTGACCAATTACACCCCGCCGACGCCACCTTCTGGTTGTTCACCTCCCATGTGGCATTCTCAAGGATCAGCGTCAGTCCAACACCAGCACCGGGATAGATCGTCTGTCCTGCAACTGATTGCGCTGTGGCAAACGCCACCGTGGGGAGGTTCAGGGCCAGCGTGGTGGCGCGATGCACACCCGTCACCAACTGGGTGTTGGCGACGACCGGGACATTCCGCACGCCAGTCGTGCCGATGTTTACACCCGTCACGGTCTGCGTAGCAGGTGTGAAGTCGGCGGAGAGAACCGTAGAGCCTACAGGTGTGGCGGCAGACCCCGTGCGGAGCCGGATGTTTGTGGTCGTCATCCCGCCCGCGACCGTGCGCTTCCACGCGACCTGCACAAACAAGTACTGGTTCGTGATCGTGAACGCGCCCGGATTGAACGTCAGGGTGCTGTTCTTATCCGTCGTGGAGATGAGTGTTTGCGCCGAGGCCGACTGTTGGGCAGACGTAATCTCCACCGCATTAGAGCCATCGAAGTCAGCGCGAATGAGACGAAAGACAATCTGCCCGCCTGCGGCTCCGCCTTGGGTGGGAGACTGCACCGCAAACTGAAAGGTCCAGTTCGCACTGGCGAAACTGCCGTTCAGCAGTGGAGTGCGAAACGCATCCTTGAGCGAGGTGTCGAGGGAGCCATCAGGGACCGTGTTGGCGGTGAAGGTCGTCGCGGCACGGTCTGAGGCCGCACCGGAATTGTGCTCTGAGCTAAACGTGCTCCCAGTGCTGACCACCCACCCGGCAGTCAGCGTGGCGGCAGTGTTCGTCGTATCGGTGAGTGATTGCCACCCATCCACCACGGCATTGGCGAGATACCACTGCTTGACCGCCATCTAGTGCCAATCCTCCCCGTGCTTCAAGTAGAAACGGGAGATGGGGGCGGTGAAGCCGAGCAGACGCCACGCCATGCGCTTCCACCACGGCAGCGATTGCCACCACACCTGATCCCACAATCGCCCAAGGGTGGCTTCAAGATGATGGACTCGCTGCTCCAAGGACAGGTCAGGCGCATCCGGTATCGGATGATACCCGCGATCCTCCCGTCGAGGCTTCAGCCGCTCATCATCCATGAGCCGTTGGAGCAGGCGTGTGACCACGGGACTAGGGATCGGGCGTGCCTTGCACCGTACCGGGGAGGAAGCCATCAGCCGCCAGCTTCTCCAGAATGCGCTTCTGCATCGACTTCGTGGTGAGATTGGCGGTGTTCAACTGTTTGATCATCGCCGTCGCAGAGGTTCCGGTGTACTGGTAGGTGCTGAACTCCTTCGCATCGGATACCAGTTTGATCGTCACCAATCCCGGTGCCGGAGTGGGCGCAGGGGGTGGCAACAACGGCGCTGCTACCGTGTCGAGATCCATCGTGAACGAGGACACCCGGTACTTCGTGGTGGGTGTCGGCGCTGGCGGCGTCACCGGAGTCGTCAGAATCAGTTCTTCAGCCATGTCACTGCACCTGTATCATCAGATTCATCCAGACGTTATTCGCCCCCGCTCCCGCACCCCACGCGAAACTGGGCAGCGGATAGACGCCAATGTAATTACCGCCCACGTTTGAATTGACAAGGAACGGCTTCCAGCCACCACCGTTCACGTCGCAGTTATGCACGCCGGGATTGGCAATCCATTGCGTCGTCCCACAAATCAGGCCAGCAGGCAACGTGATCTGCATAGGACCACCGACTCCGGCAATGCTAAATCCATCCAGATTCATCTGCCAAAACAGCGTCTTCCCGAGAAGCATGTAGCGATTGCTCCCCACCTGTCCTGCACTAACCGTGACCAGCATCCCCCCCACGCCGCCCACGAAATTACTGGCACTGAAAGACACATCCTGCCAGTAGCCCATCGGCACGGTCTTCCCGCTCTCGACAAACGAGGGGGCCGTCACATTCCCATTGACCGTCAGGGTTTGATAAATGCTCATCCCGGCGGAACCGATCAGGAACGAAGTGTAACTGACCGCCGCGAAACCATCTGTCAACCCCTCCAGCCGCAAATTGCCGTCACCGTACATGAGCCAGCGCCAGCACTTGCCATTGACCGGCCCCGCTCCGTTGAACGACAAGACGCTGTTTGAGCCGTTGATTGTCAGTCCTTGCACCGTCTGTGGCTGCGGAAACGTATTCGTCACGTCCGTGCGGGCCACCGTCGCTGGCAGCGCGGCAACGGGCACCGTGCCTGCCGTCAACTGGTCAGCGTTGAGCGGGGTTGTGCCAAGCCCCTGCGTAGCACTCACCACCCGCACAGTCAGTGTCCCAGTGACGCGATTGAATTGCAGAGATGCCTGCGCATTCAACGCATCCGTGAGGCCCGTGATGAAGATATTGTTGCCCTCACCGGAGAATTGCCACAGCCGCGCATCAGCCGATTGACTAGGATCATTCAAAATGATGCTGGGGTAGGAGGAGTTCTTGACAATCAGTGCGCCTGCCACGACTTTCCCCACACCGGGATCGACCGAGTGGTCAGTACCAATTGTCACGCCACCAGACGGATGCACCCGCAAATGCTCTGCAATCGTAGGTGTGACACCCGTCTGCACCCGTAGAGACTCCGCCTGCACGATCAACCGCTGATAGACCTGTGTGTTGTAGTTGCCGACCGAAATACGTCCTTCCCCGAGATCCTTATCGTGGCGCACCGACATCCCGGCAGTGAGATCTGCGGACATCAGCGTGCGACTCCCAGACGGGTCACCAGCGGCACGCCCCTCAAACGCTTCGACCTTGGCCATCTGCTCCGCACGGATCACTGGATTGATCTCGCCAGTGACCACAAGATCCCCGTCGATGGTCTGGTCGCCCGTGAACGTGTTGGGGGCGTTCGTCTTGGCGGTGTTGACCAAGACCTGCGTGACGGTGGCCTTCTTACTGATCGCGGTCCCTGACGGGTCATCGACCACCATCACGAGGTCCACCCCCGAGACAGCGTCGATGGCGGTCAGTTCCGTCGTGCGCTTACTAGGCATCAGCTACTTCTTCCTGAGATCCTTGGCCGCAAAAAGAATGAGCGCGACGACGCCGATGAGAGCTACCAGAGTCGCCACTACGCTCATGTCAACCTCGTTTCACCGCCGATTGTTGCCCCAGCGAATCGTGGCGACGATAGCCTTGCTCCGTGGGGTGATCTGCGGAGCCACGCTGACGTGCCGCAGGCCGATCCACGTCATCGTGACTCCACCCGCCACCACCGCCACGCCTCCAACCACCCACGCGGGATCGGAGCCTCCCCGATCTGTGTCGTGGTGGAGGATGATGCCGTAGCCCGCTGCCGTCAGCACCACGCCCGACATCGCCACCACCAGCGCCAGCGCGTCGTGGTCTTTCTTTTTTTGTGTCTGCGCGGACGCCGGAACAGCGATTAGCAGACACAACGCCACAAGAAATGGGCGCATTTACAGCGCCCACCACCCGCTGGCGTGAACAGTGACATTGATGTTGCCGCCGTTGGGGGTGACAGGCATCCCAGTCATGCCGGTGTCGTAGAAGGCGCACAGCGGGTCAGCCGTGGGCGTGGTGGGGGAGTCGTTCCAGATGATGATCGCTTCGCTCTGGACGCCCGACACGGCGGTCCACGAGAAGTCAGCCGTGTCGAACACGCCATCCGTGATCGTGGGCGAAGTCAACTGAGGGGAGACGGCGATCTTTGATCCCGCCGCCACATCGGTGGCATACGCCGCGTGCGTGCCCGCGTAGGTATAAGCACCGGTATCGATCAGCGTGGCTTTGATGATGTCGGTGTCCAGATCATGTTCCTTGTTCTGGAGCGCCTGCTTGAACTTGGGGTAAAGGACGTTTGCCATTGCTAATGTGCCTCTTGACGGAATGCAAGTTACGAGTTAGACTGCCGCATGCGAACCAGTGACCGAAGCGGAGTCTGTGAACACTGCCAACAACCGTTTATCCGCAAGTGCTACGCCGCCAGTCGTCCGACGCCACGCTTCTGCTCTTACAAGTGCCGTGGTGAAGGCACACGCAAACCTCTGGATCAGCGCAAACAGTCCTACGAGTTTCGATGGATCATGGTAGATCACCCACTGAATTACCGTGACGTGCTCACCAAGATTCCCCTGCATCGGCTCGTCCTCTATAACAAAATCGGTCCCGGCCCGCATCCTTGCCATTGGTGCCACAAACCCGTGAACTGGCTTCCCGGTAAAAGTACTGGTTCCGGTGCCCTTGTAGCCGATCACCTTGACCAGAACAAGACCAACAACGCACCTGACAACCTAGTGCCTTCGTGCCACGGGTGCAACGCCTATCGTGATCACCCCAACAAAATACTCGACCACGAGCCGTTCATCACCGACAAGAAAGGATACCGACATCGAGCGGTCGTCCGTATCTGCCAACACTGCCACAAGCTATTCCAGCACCTCGCCGCTGAGGCACGTCCCAATCGTGGGCTGTTCTGCTCTCAGAAGTGCGCCCGCTCTAAGTAGGACGTTAGCCATGGGTGTGTGCTCCTTCTGACAGGGGGGGTAGGACAATCAACTGGTCAGCCGGGGTGCCGTCTTGGCGATCACCGGCCTCTAACCGAGCGTGGGCCTGAATTTCACAGCCGATCCCGAAGCCGTTGCGGAGGAAGATCGACCACTGGGTGTGCATCCACTCGACGTACTGAGGATCGTGGACGGGGTGCCCCTCCGTCAGGACGGCAATCTCCCAGTAGAGGCGTCCCACGCCATCCGTGGCACAGCGCAGGCGCATCTGCGAGGCACTACCGAAGGCGACTCGCCCGAAGCGGGACGCATTCTCCTTCACCAGATCATAGGTGGGCCGTGCCGTGCGATCCGGGTACACCCGGTATTGCCACAGGCTCCACCGCTGGTTACCGCTATTAGGATCCACGAGGCGGGTCCACCATGATGTTGAGTTCCGCTGCCTGCACTGCCGTGGGGGCGTTGTGGGCCTCGTGGAAGTGCATCTTCAGCTTCGTCTGGCGGTGGGAGGGATCAGCCCAACACTCATAGCAGATCGGGTAAGCCGTCATCAGGCTCGTCTCCTGATCGCGGGTGACACCCACGTAGGGGTGCGAGGGAGCCACCGCACCACACCCGGAACACATGGATTTCATTCACGCCTCCACTGGGAAGGGTCTAGTATACTCTGACCGCTGCAATCAAGTGCAATTTTTTGTGACGTGTCCGACGTGCCATGTCTGGCAGTCGCGACAGAGATATGTCCGCAATTCCTCTGCCCCCTTGACGTAAGATGCTCTCACGAGCGCCCGTAGCTGGGCCTCTGCGGCCCCTTGGGACTTGTTCTTCTGCTTCCGCCAGCAGGGGGCCAGCGTGACCCCCTGCAACCGTGCGACGTCTCCGAGTCTCATCATGCCCTCCATGGCCTCTCTTCAGGCGTTCAGTTCCTTGATGCAGGACTCGCACACCGTGTAGCCGTGCAGTTCCTTGGAGGCTACCGCAGGCTGTTCACAGAGATAGCACGTCTTGACTTCCGGACACGCCAGCAGGTAGTCCGGTCCCAGTTCAGCCTGTTGCTCATCCGGGTTGATCTCCGGCAGCGGCTGCACTGACTCGCCGCCAGTGTCAGCCCACTCAATGCTACCCGTCTGGTAGGCATCCACCGGCACCTTCTGGAACAGCAGTGACTTGGAGAGTACCTCCAGCTTCGCTGCCTGTGCCGCTTCGGCTGCAAGAAGCACTTCCGCCACCGGCTTCACCACGTAGTCATTCAGAGCTTCCAGCTTCGCCGCCTGCTGTGCATCACTCGCCTGCGCCAGCGACTCGGCCAGCGTGTCGATGACCTCCCACGCCTTCGGGCTGACCGTCAACGTGGGCTGCACCAGCGACTCGATCACCTCGTCCTGCACCGAGAGCTTCGGGAGCCCACCAGACCCGATCCACGGACCCTCCAGCTTCAGGGGAGCCGACACCGGAACCTGCTGACTCGCCGCTCCGAATGCCTCGACCACCACCGCGACTTCCGTCTCGGTGAGCGGTGCGGGCTTCGCCGCGCTGATCCACTCCCCCAGCGGGGAGACGGAAGCCTTGGCCTCCGCCTTCTCCGCAGCTGCCAGCCACTGGCCCTTCAGGCCGTAGTGCTCCGCACAATCCGGGCCGAAGCCCACGAGCACCGACCGCTGTTCCTTGCCCTTGCCGATGTCCTTGCCGCAGAAGCAGCAGTTACCGGTGAGCTTCCCGTAGTCCTTCGCCACCCGCGCCGGGTTCTCCGCCAGTTCACTCAGGAGCGCCGTCAACGCCTGCGTGAAGGGGTTGACCGTCTTATACGTGGGGGTGAACACCCCTTCCGGCGAGACGCTACCGTAGAAGGTGCGGTTCGGATACGTGCCCTCACCGAGCACGCTCACATGACCCGCCTTGAGCGACTTCGGGCCGTTCAGGGCGAGGATGACCTTGCGGCCCTCGACCTGCAACCGGATCTTCGGGAACTTCAGGTGCGCCTTGGCCTCCGCGAACAGCTTGATGACCCCATCAAACCCGCCGACGTGGACTGGCTCCTGAATCACCGCCGACGACGCGACGACTTGGAACGCCGGAGCCTCGACGCGGGCGATGAGCTTTTCCACCCATGGCTCCTGCTTGGGGGTGAGCCCGCCATACTTCTTGAAGCTGGCGATCAGGTTGGACGCGAACTGCGCGTCTGACGCCTTGAACTTCGGGAGCAGCGACTGCAATTTTTCGACGTTGAGTTTCAGGTTTTGGTTCATTGGGGTGCCCCTCCTGTGGGCGGTTGCTCAGTTCCGACTGACAAGAACAGTATAGCACCCATGAAACCGTTTGTCAACTCGCCTGAATGTCTCGATGAATCACCGGCACACCCAACTCATGCCCCAGTCGTTCCGCCAGCACCACGCTCCGATGACGGCCTCCAGTACACCCGATATACACCGTGTCCGTACCCGGTACGGTGGCCTGCGCCTTCAGGTAGGCGTACTTGGAGGCGAAATTAGGATCCTTCAGCACGAACGCCACCACCGCCGGGTCCAGCCCGTTCTTGGGGCGGAGAGTCTGGTCCCGGTAGGGGTTGCGGAAGAGGCTCCGCACGTCTACCACCACCGTGCCGGGGATGGATTCCTCCGGGGGATTGGGGTGCTTGAATCCAAAGCTGATCACTCGCTGTATCGCCATTTCACCGCACTCCTTGCGCCTCTAAGATGGGCCGTCCCATCCAGAATCTCACGCCGTATCGTAGGCCCAGCACGTGCCCCTGCCAGAAAGACACATACACCTTCGAACCGATGGGATAACCTACATAGGTTTTCTCGTCCACCGTCTCACTGTGCGGCCCCTCGGCGTCGAAGTACTCCAGACTCCACGACGGCGATACCCACACCGGATGGCACGTGGTGTGGCCCTTGTCATCGCTATCACAAGACGTGGTGTAGTGCCCCGGCGTATAGGAGCCGCCAACGATCACACTCTCAATGGTTTCTTGGGTGGCTCCTCGATAGTCCCGCACACACTGCGTAAAGAGGCACACGAGAAACGCCATCGCACAGACCACAAGTGCCCGCTGGGTATGCGTCAAAAGGTGCCTCCTTGCACTTGATTGCAGGCTATTCTATCACCACCGGATGCGGGCTGTCACCCCCTTCTGGGTCTTGTTGATGGAGGGTGAGACGGACACATGCTTGGTTCGAAGTCCCACCCACGCCATCAGAATCCCGCCGCCAATCATGCCCAGTCCGATCTGGGTTTCCAGCGGAGAGCCACACCCGCCGTCGTTCACGTAAGTGTCACCCACGCAGTACGAATCGCCCAGTATGTGGTAGGTGTCCTCACTCGGGTGGAACGCCACGCCGAAACCTGCGGCGGCGATCAGGATGCCCGCTATCGCCAGCTTCGCACTGACCATGTCCCCCTTGGGAGGTGTCCACGGGTCATACCCCATCTTGCAGGCGATCTCCCGCTGCTCCGGCGTATAGCTGTTCCACCGCTGCGCCGACATCCCCATAGGCGGGATGCTACACGGAGGCACCCACGTCGAAAGGTCACGCGGCACTACCACCGCATCCTGCGCCCACACCGGCACACTCACCGCCACCTGACTCACCACCACCACCGCTGCAATCAGTCGTCTCACTTCTTTTTCTCCTCGACAGGTTTCACCCACACGATTTTCACCACGTTGTAGTACGTGGCGATCTTCTTGGCCGCATCAGCGGCGTCCTCACAGCCTGCGATGTTGGTGACGATCTCCACGTTCTTGGGAGATCGTTTCACCAATGCCTTGACCGTGAAGATCACTCCCGTGTCACCAGCACCCCGGCATGCACCAACGTGACATCCCGCACCACCGTCTCCTTGTGAACGGCTGATCGTGGCCGCACCTCCAGCCGCATGGCCCGCGCCATCTCGACGGCTTCCAAGAAATCGTTGGCGATCAGGAGCCGTTCCTCGATGGGCTGATCATCCGCCCGCGTCTCGTGATCCACCACCAGATCGAACGTCGCCCGATAGACGTTGCACTCCCCAAATCCTTCCATCACGCTGCCTCCTGTGCCGTCACAATGACCGACTTCTCTCCGCACCACTCACACCGCATGCAGGCCCAGAACGTCGCGGGGCGCACCTTGCGCGGAGACTTGGTCACATCCGGGGACCAGATGATCTCCGACACCGCTCCGCCGTCCTCGACACCGACGCGATCCGCGATGCTGCTGCACTGCGGACAGATGACGAACGGGTGATCAAGTGTTCCGCCGACGAATTGGACGAGCGGCATGTGTTCACTCCTTGAACGCAAAATTGAATGCAAAACCAGTATACCACCGACTCTGCCGTGTGTCAATTACCGATTGCGGTAAAACTCCTGTTCACTCTTCAACTGACCGCCCATCGTGCATTTGTCTTCATCCCAGTCCATGGCCACCCAGTCAATTCCTTTCTGGGCTGACCACAACGGATGTTTCCGGGCAAGTGTCTCCATGTTCTCGATGCAGGACGGTGTTCTCAACGCCTTGGCTTTCAACAAAGCCAGATACTCGGGTGACTTCATCCACGTATGAAGTTGATCCTGCTCAACCTGTGTTACCGCCTGCTTCACTACCTGCTTCGCGGTCTGACTGGCTTTTTCTCGTTCAATAAGACCGGGTACCACCATCCGCAGAAACACCGTGAATGCTGCCACCACGCTCCCGACCACCACGAACACAACCTTCCACTTGATCATCATCAATCTTCGTGCTTGTTGTCGAACTTCCAAGCCTCCGCCGCCGGGATGCCCAGCGACGTGTGCAGGCCCGTCAGGCGCGTGAACACGCTTTGGAGCGCATCGTTGTACACATCGCTCACCGTGGCCACGGTCTTCAACTTCCCCGCCCGGAGGTAGCTGGCCGTCACCGTGTAGGTGTCTGCTGGATCCAGCGTGACCTTGACCACGTTGACTCGCTTGCCATCGTAGTTCACGGAGTTGATCCGGAGCGACAGGCTGTCGGCGGAGCCAATCAGGTTCTTGGCCCCGGTCATCACAAGGAACCGCTGCCCGCCGAGTTGCTGCAAAATCGTCTGTGCGACGTGTAAATCTGCCATGTGGGTGCCCCCTCCTTGAGGCACACCCATCATCGCACACTCAACGGACGTTTGTCAAGCTGCAACTGATTGCCGGGAGTACACCGGCCCGGTCGTCAACAGCGCCGTCGCCTGCCGGATGTTCTCCGGCGTCACCCCCTTCATGGGATCCGTCTCCACGAACCATGGACGCACCACATCCATGTTGAAACGACCGTGGTGATTGTCATCGAGGATGGCCACGCGTACGGGCTGTGGTTGCTGCGCCAGCCAATCTGCAATCTCCTGCCCTCGGACGCCGTCGCCCTGCTCCTTCGGGATGTGCGTGGTGCCGAGCACCCGGCGAGGAGGAATCGAGCCGTAGAAGAACAAAATCTTCCGCAAATCCCCGAGTGAGTGATGATGCCGCCAGTCGGAACTGATCACGATGCTGGCATTGAGCCGCTGCACCATGTCTCCGACACGATGCACCAATGTGCGGTCGAGGGGATCCTTAGAGTAATAGGTATTGAATCGGTTCATGACGCCGTCAAAGTCGAGCATCACGATACGACGAGTTAGATCTACGTGGTTCACACATCTCTCTTTTCTGCACCTGAGTGCAAGTCTGGCCGGTCCACCGTCGCCACCACATCTTCCAGCGTATCGTACGCGAGATGCAGGGCTTGCGCCTCGGTTAACTCGGGCACCATCTCCATCAAAATCTTCGCGAGTCGAGCGACGATCTCGCTGTCGGTCATCGCTCCCAGCGATCTCGCATGGCCGTGATCACTGTCGCTGGCACATCATGAACGTTTGGATGCAGCGGCCCGCTCAAGGTGATCTCCACCACCCGATAGCCGTATTGAAGGGCCATATCAAGGTAGGGCTGCATCTCCCACCGCTGCGTGAACGTGTTCGATACCGACAGGTCCAACCCTGCCGACATCGCCTCATTCACGCGCACCCGGCAGTACGCATGGGCCTCTCCCCTCTTTTCAGGATCAAACCGGTACTGATAGACGCCATCCACGTACGCCTCGAAAAACTGATCCGCTTCAAACACCCTCTCTGGCGTCAGCGTTTTGGCCAGTGTCGTCTTGCCGCTCCCCGGCAGACCACGAATGAGATACAACGTCTTCATCGTTTCTTTCTGTCCTTCCACCACGCCCAGAGAAACGCTGTGGGGATGCAGATCACCCAGAACGCCACCACCGCCCACGCATCAGGATTCATTGTGGCAACGTCTCCTCAAACGTCTCGTGCTGCTCTCCGATGGTGCGAACCGTCTCCGCATTCTCGCAGGACAGCATCTGGATCCGCACCGCAATGTTGTTGCCCGGTCCCCACTGGTTCACGAGCCACCCGATGCAGTGGGCGTCCTGCGTCTCGTGGCAGGCCATGACGTGCTGCTCCGATGCGAACAGGGGAGCCAGATCCCCCGGCGCTGCAATCGTGCGCTTCAACGCACAGTGCTTGTCCCGGCTGTAGCCGTTCGGAATGTCGTAGGGATCCACGTCCTTCCGCCACGGGCACTTCGCACATTGCACCGTGCGCTTCAGTTTCCATGCACTCACTTCGGAAGCTCGCTATCTGCGGCCTTCCAAATATCTCCATCGGGGAACGTGTAAGCGTGATCCTCCAGCCGTCCGTTGAGATCCATTTCGTCCACCAGATGTTGGATCTTGGCAGTCAGTTCCTCCACCACGTGCTGGAGTGCCGCCACGGTCATCTCCGGACTGGCTGGTTCCCGAGCCGCTGAGAGCACCCAGCCGCACCCCGGACAGGGCCGAGAGCCTTCGCCCGATTGCAGCAGATACTGCCGCTGACTGTCGTGGTTCAGGGCGCACTTGGGTTCACGTCTGATTGGTTCGGTCATAGCTTCTCCGTTCGTAGTTCATGACTGCCGCACAGCAGGCACAGGTGATGGTCGTACTTCCGGGCGTTGACCTCTGCCAGCGAGTAGATGTGCCCACACTTCCCGCAGACAAGCACGTCAATCGTGCCCGGTTTCGTGTTCACCCACTCCCGAAGCGTGTTGTGCATGTCCTTCGCATCGACGGCTTCATCAAGGATGCGGGTAACTTCTTCCCGACAGGTGCAGGACACTGGTGCGCCAGCCACGAGAACGTCCCGGTGATCCTCTGCCCGCACGATGGGCACTTGTACTCGGGCATTGGGTTCCTTCTCGGGCAGACGTGCCCGGTAGCGTCGTTTCGTCTGGCTCTGCCGTCTCACTGGAAAATCTCCAACAGGCCTTGCGCCACGGTGAACACCTCGGCATAGCCGTAGGCGTGCCCTTCCTCCCATGCCCGGTACGCCACCTTGGCCGCGTACTGGGCGGGGACGCCGTTCTCCTCCAGCCAAATCGTGAGATCCGTCATGAATTGGCCGGTCAGTTCACCCTCCCGGCGATGATACGTCTCTCGCGTCTCCTTGGTGTAGGGGACCGGGTTCCGATACCCATCCTCCCGCACACGCTGTTCGAAATCTTCCGCCATCAGTTTCCGTCCTACTTCAAGTGATCCGTGTTGAACCCATGCTTCTTGGCATCCGCGATCATCTTCTCGCGGGGCGTGACAATCTTAGCCATCAGTTTCCTCTCGACGCATCATACGCCCGGTCACCCTCGACGTTACAGGCATCACAGCTTCCGAGCGGATTGCCGTGAGCACAGGGCTTTTTTGAGCACGGTTTGCACACTGCGTAGGGCCACGAGGGCCAGAGCGCCTTGCCGCACAGGGCGCAGTAGTGATCGGGTGGCGTAGGCGTGAACGGCATCTCGTTGGCTCCTCCGTGAGCGAGTCGCACCATGCGACACAGCTAGTCTACCACAATTCCGGTGTATGCCTACTGGAAAGTGTGCCGCTCCGCGATCTGCGCCATCGCCTCCCCTATCGTGTGCCACGAGGATCGTCTGTAGACCGTCCACCGCCCCTCTACGAGGCGATACTCACTCAGGACATAGTGGCGGGTGGCCGCGTCGAACAGCAGCGCCCAGCGGGTCACTGAACGCCTGCCTTCTGTGCCAACAACTGCCGCCACTCATCGGCGGTTTGGACGCCGGGGACACCCTCGACGGTGGACGTGCCGTCCGGGTAGAGGATGCACAGGGGCTTCCCCTCCTGCCGCGCATAGCGCACCGTGGCCCACGTCCCTGAGCGCAGCTTCTCCTCCCTCTCTTTGGGGCAGGCAATCACCACATCGGACTCGTGGACGATAATGCGATTACGAGCCAACATGGGCTTCTCGGGCATCACCAGATCACAGGTCACGTTGGCCCGCTGCCACGGTTCGCTGTAGATGGTGCCGGGGCACCCCACGATGAAGTAACCGAGCGCCTTGGCCATCTCGTGAAACTGCACATCTGATCCCACGCACATGCCGTGGCTCACCTGTGTGGCTTCCAGCCACCGCAGATCCCCGAGCAACATGTGGACGTGGAGCACCTGTGCGTTGGTCATCCCCTCACGGGAGCCCGTAAACCCGATTCTCATACCCGCTCCTCCTCAACGGTATCGACCACCTCATCACGCGTAGCGTCTGGGTGCTCCTGAAACACGATTTCCACCGCTGTTTCGAAATCGCCCTCGTCCAAGGCGGTTTGCACCGCCTCTCGTACGCCATCCGGTAGTGGAAGAGTCATGCCGTCAGCCTCTCCAGTGCCCGCACGTAGCGGGTTCGCAGCGACTGAGGAATCCGATGAAGCGTCTCCTCCCGCAGATGGTCTTTCAGGTCCGCAATCTTGACACGGATGGCCAGCGCGTTCTGGCTGTCCTTCACCCGCTCGATGAACTCGGCGTATGTGTGGTCGTACCGACGACTCAAGAGCACCACCACCTCGACCACCTCACGGGCGATGCCCAACCGCAGGAGATCGATCTCCTTCAGGTAGGTATCCTCCAGCACGTCGTGCAGCCACGCTACATCTCGGGCATCCTCACCCGCTGCCGCCGCCACCCGTTCTAGATGGGCGGTGTAGGGGATCCCGAAGCGGTCCTTCTGCGCTCCGTGGGCAGAACGTGCGACAACTTCAGCTTTGCTCATCATTTTTCCACTCCGTTGGTCACGTCAGATACGGTAGCACGAACCCGGTTATTTGTCAACAGTCCAATTGGGGGCCGTCCCGGTCCACCCGGACGCCATGGCTGACTGCCGATCCGCTTCCGATTGCGTTCCCGGTTGCTGTCCTGACACTCCACACAAAACGCCGTCGAGTGCTCCGACCTCGGATTCACCCCACACTGCTGACACAGCCCCTCTGCCGTGCGCTGAAGTTGCCACACCCGTTGACGGGACACTCCGAGCTTCCGGCCTTGCTCCGCCAGCGTCACCGGATACTTCTGCCCACCCATTCACATCTCCTCTGCACTTGAGTGCAATTCACTCGCACGGCCTTCAGCGGCACGCGCACGGCCTTCAGCTATTCGCGCCACGTGCTCCGCCTTTGCAGCGGCTTGCCGATAATCGACAGCCCTACGCTCATAGCTCTCAGCCTGCCTCCTCGCATCATCCGCAAGCCGCCGAGCCGCTTGCGCGGCCAACGTAAGGTGCAACACCCCACTATTCGGACCCTTGTGGCGGGCTCTCTTCGGCAACTCCTCCAGTGACAGACCCCGAAGTGGTGAGGCGAAGTCTCGCGTCCTCGCGGCAATCAGAGCCGCATCAGCATCTTCGCGGAGCAGTCGTGCAGCGGTGGAGGGGATACGCGTGAGCCCGCCTCGTATCCCCACAAACTCACCATGTGTCGTCCTGAGTCTAAACAGTCGTGGGAACTTCATGCTCCCACCTGTGCGGCCTCGGCCTTGACCACGCTCACCAGCGAAGGCCGTGACCCGAAGGCGAAGCTCTTGTCGTCCTGACTCACCGTGAAGGTGGCCGCGACGGTCAGCGTGTCGCCCCGCTCCGCTCCGGACTTGCTGGGGACCGTCAGCCACACCTTGCTGTTGTTCGCCAGCTTGAGCAATCCCTTGCGGGCCGTCCCGTAGGCACCCTCGACCAGCTTGACGCTCACGAGCACTCCGGTGACCGTCTGCCGCCCCTCGGGGGCCGGTCCCTTGACCTCCTCGACCACCGGCTGTGCCGCCTTCTGGGTGTCCCGTGCGATGGCCGCGACAACCGCTGCCACCTGACGCTCACTCAGGCTCCCGTAGAGCCCCAGCTTCGCGACGACATCCTTCACGAAGGTGTTGGAGCCCGCGTAGTCGGCAATCGCCGCCGCGAACACCGGGTTGGCCTTCAGGAACGCCTCACGCTGGTTCCAGACCTTGATGCGGACCTTGTTCGCCGCATCCCGCGCCTGCAACTGGGCCAGCTTGAAGGTCTTCTGGTCCGCGAAGTCCAGCCGCTTCGTGCAGTCCGCGCCGAAGACCACCACGTCGCCCGTCAGGAGGTGCTTCACGACCGTGAGCCACCGGAGTGGGTTGTGCCCGCAGTGAACGCACTTACGGACGTTCTTGGAGCGCCAGTCCGCGCCGAAGTACTGCACGAAATCGGCCTCCCAGAGCTTCACTTCGGCGTCGTGCGCCTCGCTGCCCTGCCCGAAGTAGGCGGGGCGCTTGCCATCGAGGTAATCGAGGACGTCGTACTGCTGCGGATCGAAATTTGTCGGATTGTGAACGGTGGGTTGTGCCATTTTTTCTGCCCCCTCCTTGGGGTGTCCCTTGCTAACAAAACCATTCTGACAGAAGCCGAGCGCAATGTCAAGTAGTAATTTTGGCTGACGCCTCGACTTGCCAATCCGGGTGCTCCACACGATCCGTGTATCCCGGCCACCGGGTGACCTGAGCCAGCCCCTTTTTCAGGGCGTGCTCGGGCGACACCGCCCGCACATAGTTGTGTGGCACTTCGTAGACGTGCCACGTCTCTGACGGCGTGTGGTACGCCTCCAGCTTGAGCGTGAGGGTATAGAGCATCACTTCACCCCCAGCTTTTTGCTGCGCCACTCCGCGTACCACGCCGGGAGAGGCCGATTCTCCTCGCACAATTTCCAGCCGTTCGCCCACGTCGCCCGGTAGTCCTCACGAGAGTAGGGATTGGCCGCTTGCGGCTGACCCGCAATGCACGCATCCCATCCAGCCATAAAGCGCGTGTGCCGAGCTTGCCAATAGATAGCATCCCCTCGATCCATCACTGCCTCACCTTCACCTGAAAACCAGCCGCCAACAGGGCGCTGACCGATTTCTTGTCCGATTTGAGCCATTCCTTGGGAACCGTGACGACGTTGTGCATGCGGGTGCTCCTCCATGAGCGTGCGGTGATGCGGGTATGTCATCCGGGGTGGCCCTTCCCGCCAAGGATTCTGCCACCCGTCGAGTCCGCGCTCGTTTGCCGCTTCAGAGGGGACCACGGTACTTGTCGCCCACCCCCTACTCACCGGCTCCTGCTTCACATCATCTGCTCACCCCCTCAACACAATCAGTATCTCACACCACGTTGGGGTTTGTCAACACCCTACCCTCAGATTTCCTCGGGTAGTTCCTCCAGCGCCTCCGCCACCGGCTCGATGTCAATGGCGATCTCCTCGATCTCGGGCACGTCCAGATCATCGAAGCTGGTGTGCTCGTACTGCTCGATGAACTCGTTCACCTCCTGCCCCTTCTCGCCCTCCTGCCACTTCTCGGACTTGTCATCGAACTGCCCTCGGAAGTCGGTGGCGATATCCTCGACCAGTTCCCGCGCCTCCCCGAGCACCTCGTTGTACCGCTCGACCTCCACCACCACCGTGGCGAGTGCCGCCGCAATCGTCTCGTTCGCCGTGGCCTGCGTGGCCTCGACCGCCGTCGCCTGATCCACGAGCTTCTGCACCAGTGCCTTGATCTGGGCGCTCTGTTCCTTCGTCACCTTAAATGCCATACGTGACTGCCCTCCTTGGCAGTGCTACCAGTCTCTCACACAAATGTGCCATGCGTCAATCTTCCCAGCCTTGGGCGCGTGCCCGCTCGTAGTCGGCGTTCTCGTCCTCGTGCTTCGCCCGCTCCCGGCACGTGCGGCACCACACTTCCTCGTCGTACTCCGCCGGAGAGGAAAACGTCGCCTTGGAGACTTCCACGAGGATCGTCTCGGTGACGCCCACCGGCACGATCTCCCAGCACCGATCACACAGGGTGGGGGTCAGGTCGAGGATCTCGTCGTTCTCGTCGTAGGTCAGCGGTGTCGTCATGTGCCCTCCTTGGCTACACACTGAGCTTACTACCCTACCTGTGGTTTGTCAAGAACTATTCGCGGGTGGCCCGCTGTTCTCGCAACCACGCCTCGGACATGACGGTAGGGGGAGCGCCTCTCCGCGCCACCCCCCACACCACCACGCCTGCCAGCACCAGCAACAGCGTAGCGATCATCGCATCCCGTGGATGATGTAGGCCACCATGGCGTCTTGGCCACCACCGGGAAGATCGAGCACATCCCCGGCGTTGAACGAACGGTTGGTGACACCGGGGACCGGCTGTCTGGTCAGCGGGTTGTAGGCCGTGACATTATACAGGTTGTAGCTGGCCCTGAGCGCCACGTGGCCTCGGACGCCGCACGGCATCTGGATCACCCGGCCATCGCCTGCAAGGGCGCTGTACGCCTTGTTGACCCCATCCCCGTGGTCCCCCTCCCAGTAGCCGTGCGGCTGGAAAGGAGCGACGGGATTGGGTGGCGTCCACTGCGTGTTGGCGACTTGCCAGTTCTCCACACCCTCTGGCAGCAGTTCATCGATCCCTCGGACGGCGTCCACGATGGCGTCGATGTTCCCGATCTCCCAGAAGTTGGCAGGCCGTGGCCCTGCGGTGGGATGCGCCTTGCCGTCGCCGTAAACCCCCGTGCCCGTGTGGAGCACCCAGCCAGCCCCGGAGCACATGACCCCTACCGCCCGCATCATCGCCAACTGGAGGGGATTGTCGTTCGTTTTGACGCTACTCGCGGGGCCAGCAGGTTCATTGTCCCAGACCACGAAGGGCTTGTAGTCCTTGAAGTCGTAGCCCTGCCGCACCTGACGCCACTTGTAGTCGCCGTCTCCCCTATCGGGGTGGGCGGTGAAGCCTTGCAGGCCGCTCGACCGGGCGGCGGCGAGAAGATCCTCGGTGTTGCCGGGTGACGACAGGCACACGATGTTCGGGCAGCGGGCCTTGACCTCTGCGGCCATACGCCGCATCGTCTCGATGGACGGCCCTCCGAGATCGGCCTCATTGGCCATCTCGAAATCCATCACCATGTGCTGCTGCCCATGCTGTGCAATTGATTGCGAGACTTCACGGGCCAGCCAAATGGGATCCGTGGACGTGCCCTTGCCGATGAGTGTCAACTCGACACGCATCCCGGCGGCGTAGATGGCATCGACCACTTCGCGGAGCACGGTGCTCCAGTCGCTCCACTGCGGTTTGGTGGGATCGATGTCTCGGCCATCCCAGCCCACCTCGGTCAGGATGCGGAGGTAATCGAAGCCCTTCTCCGCCGCCCAGCGCAGGTTGGCGAGGAAGTGCTCCCGTTCGGACTTCCAGCCCTGCATGGCCCAGAAGAACGTCAGGCCCAGCGGATGGAACAGCCCGCCCTCGTCCTGCACCGCTCGTGCAGCGGGCACCACGATGCCCGTGCGGGCCACACCTCCACCGGTCGTGGGCGCAGTCTTGGTGAACGTCTCCCACTCGCCTGCGGCGTCTCGATTGGCGAACACATCGTGACTCAGACGTTCAGCGGCCACGAACTTCCCGTTCCGCACCGACTTGAGGTGGATCTGGTTGGCCTCACCCTCGGTGACGACGTACTCCTCCCACGCGGAGCCGATGCCCGGTCGGTCGGCCTTGAGCCGGGTGTCATCCTCGACGGCGGTGTAGCCCTCGTTCATCACCATGCCCACTGCGCCTTCTTCGCTGGGCACGAACTTCACGAGTGCCCTACGGCCCTCACCGTGGCGCACGAATGCCTCCCCGTCGAGGCTCAGATACGTGCCGTGGAAGGTCTTGAGCCAGAACTCGTCGCCCACAGGACCGGGATCAGGTCCGGGGCCGGGATCAGGACCGGGTCCGGGTCCGGGGTCTGGGGGGCCAATCACCGGGGGACAAGGCTTGATGGGGCGGGGCATGCCTGTGGAGGCGGTGCCCTTCGCGTTGGTGATCTCCGCGTACATGCTGCCGTCGCGAATATGCACCCGCGCCTTGTAGCCATGTTGCGGATTGTTCGTGTCTTCGAAGATGAACTCCCGGCCATCGAGGAGTTCGTTGAGGGTCCACTTCTGCACGTTGACGATGGGCTCTTTCACAGGCGGATCCTCCGGGCTGGGACCGGGGCCGGGTCCGGGGCCGGGGTCAGTGATGATGGCTGTGCGAATGTCTGAACGAGGCGCAGGACGCCAGAGGTTATCGCCCCATGGATCCCGTACGAAGTTGCGGGTCACGTCGTAGTCGCGGACCCACACGTCGCCGGGTTGCTCCCCCTCCCCTCGGGCCATGGCCAGCCGGATGATGTCCGGGGAGAGCGCCCGCAGGGTGTGCCATGCGTTACCTGTGGTGACCACGTAGCCCACGAAGGAGTCGAAGGGGTGGAACACCAGCCCGTAGGTGCCGTTGTAGTAGGCTCCCCACCATGTGCCTCCGGCATGGGCGGCTTCGAAGCGCCACACACCACCCTCGGGCGCGTAGTGCGGCTGGGGGATATCGTTGACCGCCACCACCTGACCGGCGTAGGTCGTCATCATCGCCCGCCGACCACCCAGTAGCTGCACCCACTGCGGAGAGCCACCGGTCAACTGCCAATCCTCGCCGTTCAACTCACGGACGTGGGTGGGACCGTTGCTCTGGTAGTCAGGCTTGTAACAGATGGCCGCGAGTGGACCCATGGCCAGCAGGCCCGCATCAGGCAGACGAAGCCCTGTGGTGGAGTGGAGCCCTCGGTCAGGGTAGCTCGTAGCTTGGAACCACGTCAGATGACCGCCACCCGCGTAGCCCTGATTGCCGAAGGCGTCCCCGACGCTCACGCTCACCCCGGTCGTGATGTCATAGAGGCGGGGGAGCCCATCCGGGCCTGCCAGATAGCCGACGCGATCCTCGTCTACCCAACCGCACACGGCTCCTGCTGAAAAGGGCACGTTGTTGACGGACGCTTGTCCACCACCGACTCCGTGGCAGACATCACCTCGACCGTTCAGATAGGGCATGGCGCTCCGTTGAGGAAAGTCTGATCCTACTGCACTGGTGCAACTGAGTGCAAGGGGCACAACCAGTATCGTTCACCGGCAAGGATGATCTCCGTCCACCCACGTGCCAACACCACCTTGCGGGGGGCGAAGATCTCTCGGGTGCAATGCAGGCACTGCATGGTGATGAGCCTCAGCATACACAAAATGAGGGGAGGGTTTGGCCCCTCCCCCTGTTGGCTCACTGCGCCGGGACGCTTACCGGCACGCACTGCTCACACTCGCAGACCTGAATGTTGCGGTAGCACCGGAGCGCATCCCGCACGGTCCACTCATGCACGTCGTGTGCGCCTCGTGGGTCTGCCGTGAATCCCGTCTCCAGCCAGATCCAGATCCCGTCCTCGCCCTCATCGAAGACCTCCGTCACGCGGGGGTCATCGTTGACGACATCCAGCGACTTGAAGCGCGTCTTGTTCTTGGCCATGCGAACTCCTGTCTGAGAGGTACACTCCATTGCGGCCTCTCTCAACGCTACACCCATTATCTCATACCACGATAGGGTTTGTCAACACCTTTGTTTCCAGAGGAGACTTGACAAACGTATCTGTGGTGTGATACCATGACTGTGCATGGAGGATTGCCTATGGCGTTGAAGTTCGTGAAGGCGGCACCCAAGGCCGCACCGAAAAAGCGTGTCGTGAAGCGGGGGCTGTTAGCTGCGGCCCGCACGCCTGCCAAGAAGGTCGTCATACAGGAGTATGCGGCTATCGATCAGTTTGGAGAGTTGCCTGCGCGGAAGAAGGCGGCAGCGAAGCGGGCCTTTGATCTCGGGCATGACCTCATGCCATGGCACCGCCGCACCAATGACCCTGCGGGGCGTTTCAATGCCTTCTGTGTGTCGTGTAACCGGGCTGCGGTGGTCTGCACAGAGGCTCCGGAGGGGATTCCTGAGAGCTACGGCCCTGCGCTCACCGAGTCATGCGGGAGCTTACCAGTATAACGATCAGGATGACCAGTGACAGCAGCCCGTAGACCAGCAACAGTGTCTGGGCTACGGGCGGCATGTTCTCTGGTCCTACCTTACGCGGCTACCCGACGACGGAGCCGACGTCCCACCCCCAACAGGCCCATGCCCATCAGGGCGAGGCTGGCCGGTTCAGGCACTGCCGCATCCGTCGCGGAGAAGCTGAACGCGCTTCCCGTGTTCGTGAGGGAAATCGTAAAGATACCCGGTGTGTTGTCGAACCCGGCGATGTGAAACAGCCCGGTCCCCTTCAGCACCAGCGCATCCACGCTGCTGAACGGCTTGAGGACCGACAGCATATCGAACGTCGCTCCGCCCGCCGACGTCTGCCACGCCGCAATAGGCACGCCCTGATACACCCCGCACGAACCGGGGACGAAGCAGAAGTCCTTGATGGTCCCCGCCCCGACGATCCCGGCAAACACGCCCGTGCCTCCGTCAATGCTCATCGGACCCGCCACGTTCGGCGTGGGCGCACCCGTGCTGGTGAAGTCGAGCGCCACCGCTTGGTCGAGCGTCGTCTGGACACCCGCACCCGTCACCCCAAAGACGCAATCAGCACCCGGACACACCAGCAGTGACTGCGAGAGCGTGACGGACCCCGTGATCGGGACCGCCGATGCCTGCGCGGCCATCACCACGAACAGTGCGAGACTCAGAAACCCTACAAAAACACTGCGCTTCACGTTGCTGCTCATCGTTCCCCCTGACTGAACAAACCCAATCCTGACCCCGCGTGACTATATCGTTACACGTCTACTTTGTCAATGCCTACTTTACTTAATTTGTCAAGTTAAAAACTAGACGCCGACTGATAATCTGGTTCGGCTTCTGGCGTCTTCAGCTTGTCCACGCTGGCATAGACACTCTGCGGGATCATCAGCACGGGGATACGGTAGAGCCCCCATAGCTCTCGACGCATGGTCAACCCATGCACCACGCCTGCCAGTGCATCTGAGAGATCCTTGCTCCCTCCGGGGGGATGGTCCACGCGGCCCGTCTTGGCATCCTTCTCCAGCATGAGAATCTCTTTGTGGAGCTTCGGCTGCACGGGGATGTTCAAACGCCCCTCATACATGGCTGTCTTACAGAAGTCATAGGGGCGGCACGGCACATCGTCCATGCTCTGGTGCCCGGTAATCAACCCCTGCTGCCGGAGGATCTGCTGACTGTCCGACGACTGGAACTGGTCGAACGTCACCCACACGATGTTCAGGCCCATCTTCTTCAGGGCCACAATGACCTCACGGATCTTGCCCAGCAGGATTTCACAATTCTTCGGGGGACGGACCTCTAACACCCCATCAATCCACACCTCGGGCATGTAGGCGGGTTGCTGGGGATCGCTGGACACGGATTTGAACCCGCTCACGGTCCCGATGGCGAGTCCAGCCGAATCCCCACTCAGGGCCAAGTCGCAATGGGCGAACCTCGGCACATCGGGATTCCAGAAATTGCGCCTTAGGAGGGTGAGCCGCTGCTCCACGAAGTCCACCACCGGCTGACTGAAAATGGACTCCCGGTATTTGAACGCCGCATGGACCTTATCCACCTCCAAAAAGAAGGGATGACGGGCGATGGTGGAAATACCGGCGATCTCACGCAGGGCGTTGATGACGTCCTTTTCGAACTCCAGCCGGAACTCCTCGGGGACACTCACCACCATCTCCCGGTCCTGATCGGAGACAGTGTCCTCCGCCTGAAGAATGCGCGGCTTACGCGTCATGTCCCCGGCGAACACGTTGAACCAGCCTTGGTTCCCGAAGTCATCGGGCTTGATGTCCCACACCCGCCGGTCATACACGAAGATGCGAGGGTCTTTCTCGGCCTCCTTCACCTTCTGGTCGGTGAACTGGCCGGGGTACTTCTTGGACGACACGAGGCAGAGGATGCCGGGGAGCTTGCCATTCTCCATGAAGCGGCTCTTCCGGCGGCGGGCGATGGAGTTGTACAGGAGGATGGCTTGGTCGTAGGTGCCCTTATCGACGGCGACTCTGGACTTCTCCACCACCGCCATGTAGTTCAACTCGTCTATGAGGCCACCCATGACGTTCTGGCCGATGGCAGCGGTTTCGTTACCGGCCACGGGGATGACCTCTACCCGGTTCTGGAACACCAGCTTGCTCTGCAACTGCCGGTCGAAGGGGTAATGCTTCAGGAAGTAGGGGCTTCCTGCAATCATGTGCCGAAAGCGTTGGTAATCCACCCCTTGGGCCAGTTTGAGGGTCATGCTCTGGAAGATGAGCAGAATCTCGGAGGACGGGTCCAGATTGAACTGCTTGTGCGGGCTCCGCATGCACGACAGGAGATAGAGTTGGTAGGCGTTCGTATAGAGGGCGAGGGTGGTCTTCCCTGAGCCGATGCCTCCCGTCATGATGGCTTCGACGTACGTCCCCTTGTTCAGTTCTTCGGCGGCTTCTAAGACACCGGGATAGATCTCCTTCTCCTTATTCAGGTAGTGGGGAGAGCAGATGAACTCATGGATGCCGACAGGTTTCCACTGATATTGGCTCCAGTCGTCAAGGGCGGTGGAGTGCTGACCGGTGAGCTTGGCCTCTGTCTCGATGACCACGTTGGCGTAGTACATCGCTCGTTCGCGAAGGTTGTGGATCTTCTGACCGGAGAGCCAGACCTCGTTGGCTTCTTTGCCTCCGAGAAACTGCCGAAAGTACTCACGAGCACGCTCATTGACCGCATCCAGCTTCTCTGGACGCGCTCCATGGTGCTCCTTGAAATTATTCGTTCGACCACGACTGAAGACTAGCATGGGGACGTCACGCAGAGGGGAGAGGCTGAAGGGGTGTCTCCACGGTGGCTCCCTCGACCTCCTCTAGACGGCAGAACCAGCACTGGTAGCGACGGAGGGTATCGAGTACGACGACGGCGGGCGTATGGGCTGTCGCTCCCGGTTCCCAGCGGCTGACGGCTTGGGCAATCGCCTCTGCGAGTTGGAGGGTGGTTGGGGGGTAAAACGTCAGCATAACAGTCTACGATGAACGGATGAAGCTACTGAAGACGCGGGATTTTCCGGGCATCGAAGATGCGTTCGATGGTATTCACGGCTTCGAACACTTGCTTGTTCACACTGGTGCCATCAGGGAACGTCGTTGTTTGGCTGGCTCCTTTGAGGGTGGCCGTTGGGCCTTTGTACTCATCCAGCCCCAGTTCAAATCGGATCTTCTGGATGGACAGGAGCACTTTGTGATAGCCCTCGACGGCATCGTTGGTGCTCATGTACGTCTTCTTGTTCGCGAGGGCTTCATCCATCAGGGCGAACGACAGGGTACGCTGCTTCTCGGCCAGTTCCTCTAAACGATCAAGGGCTTTGACCGACACGTGTTCCAGTCGCTTGATGCGCGGAGCGGCACCCTCTGCGATGCGCTTTGCGGCTCGGAGTCCAAAGGCTCCTTGCGTAGCGGCTTCGCGCAGGCGGAGCAGTTGCTGGGTGAGGGTCTTCTCGGCCACATCCTGAAAGAGTCCCCAGCCATCAGGGGGGTGAAGCTGGATAGTCCGGGCCAGAGCCATGGCGGGCTCTCCCCGTTGCAGAGCATTCAGGATCTGGGTGAAGCGTTCCTCACCCAACTTCTGGAGACGATCAAAGGGCGCGAGAGGCATGGGTCACTTCGGTGCTTGGACCTTCTCACCCGGACCCGGCTTATGGGTCTGGTCACCCTTGGTGGGTTTGAAGGTACCGGGATGCGTCGTCTTGGGTGTCGGCTGTTTCTTTCCCATCAGATTCGCCTCCTTGCAATTGAGTGCAGTCTATCAGATATGGAGCAAGGAGTCCAGATGTGGAGGATGTCGTTCCTATGGTGTAGACCGTGTGAGTGACCCTAGCCCATCCTTGAGGAGGGTCAGGGCGAACTCCTGTTTATCAATCCGCTCTTGGAGGAAGTCGATGAGCTTGGACGCGTCGTACTGGTCCTTGGGGGTGGCGGCTCCCTTGCTCAGGACGTTACGGAGGCGATCATGGTGCTCATGCTTGGGGAACATCAGGGCGTCTTCTCCGCGTAGATACGTTCAAGGATTTCGTACTGCCGTTCAGAGAGCGTACCTCTGGACTGGTACTGCTCATTTAAGGACTCGATGAAGTTTTCTTCCCACTTGGTGAGCGTCTTGTGGGGCGTTTCCAAGGCTCGGAGCATGTGTTCGATGTTCTCGGACTGAGACGGCATAGAACACCTCTTGTGGCTCAGGGGCAGGGAAGTGGTGGAAGCAGGGGATACTGTCACCATCCATGGCCAGCGGGGGATCGAGCGTGGGGTTCTGCGTGCATGTCCCTCGCTCCGAATACTCACGCGTCCACCGATTATGTGCCCAGATCCCGTAATCTTTCTTCCAGAAATGACAAGTATTACAAGTGGCCATCTGGAAAGTTTACCTTTGCAAACTCGCCATGTAACTTCAAGGCCGCAGTATCATACGCACGAGCCGCTTCTACTGAATCGGTGAAGTACCCTAGATGGATTTCCTTATAATTCGCGCAAATAACAGCCTTCCATCGACCTGCTCGTTTATTCCACGTAACCCCTTTGTGGGGACAAGACGAGGGGGATTTCTTCTTACTCTTATTTCTCGCGTTCTGAAGTGGAGTGGCCACACGAAGATTACTTCGCCTGTTATTTAGCCCGTCGCCATCAATGTGGTCCCCGCCCTTGGTCCCTAAGATGAGCGCCTGCATCTGAAGCGATCTTCTCTTACCCTCCACGCGCACATTCGTGTTGGCGTACCACCGCTGCTTGTGGTCGAACACAGCGTGCCACTTGTGTTGAGCAATGAGTGGGTGGTCCTCATCGTCAATGACAGCCGTTTTACCTTGCGTAAGGGGTATAAGCACGACTACCCCTTCTTCCAGAAGTGACAGGTGCTACACGACGGCATAGGATGGACAGAGAGTGTAGCACTAAGAGAACTCCCTGACTATCCGAAAATGTACTGAGAAAAACTCCCTACCCCAACTGATCCATGATCCAGTCGAGAACTACCCAGATCACAGCCATGATGCACACCAACACGAACAACTCGTACCACATGAAGATGATGGCCCAACGTGGAAGCCGTTGACAGAGCACGTTGGGGGACCAGCCTCCCAGTTACCCTGCTGGCGATCTTGGGACGCTGAACCTTAGTCTCATGGACTATTCTGTGCGCCCGCACCGCCGTCTGGACCAACCCCCCACACTCCGTGGCTATCCTCTCGGCACGATAAGCTCGTGGGAAGCTAACCCCTCCCCTAGCCACGAAGAATCTAGATCAGTTCCACATCCTCAGCGCGTGGCCCCTTCGGGCTGTCGGTCAGGATGAACCTCACCGGCTGCGTCAACCGGATCTCCTCTGCCGGGACGTTCCCACGAACAGACGTGCGATGGAAGAATATCTCCTTACCATCGGGAGTACGGATGAAGCCGAAACCCTTGTCAGGAATGAACTTGATGATAGTGCCTTCGGCACGGTCTACGGTGGGCTGCGACGAATACATGCGCTGAGGTTTGGCCACTAGCTAACTCCGATGAACGCTGACGATGAACGAGTATGGCGGCGAAGCCCCGTCGTCTTATCCGGCGTGCGCCCTGTGGACCTGTGAAGTGAACAGAGCGGATCCGTGAAGCTGGTGCCCCGCCGCCATAGCTGAGAACTACGACCGCTTCGGCTCGTAGCGTCCCTGTCCGGGGCGATCCGGTCCACCGGGTCCACCCGGCCCTCCGGGGCCACCGGGTCTGCCGGGGAGTCCCTGATCGGGCTTACCGGGTCCACCGCCGGGACCACCGGGCCTGCCGCCCTGACCGGGCAGCGTGTTGTCAGGATGTGCGCCGGAATCCGGCGGCTCGGGGGGTGAGGATTCAGTCATGGTGTATGTCTCCTGCCAATGCAATCAAGTGCAGAGCATATCACGTGTGGGTCTGTCAATACAAGACTAGCCTGAAGGGTGATGGCCCACACCGGCCAAGGAGTGTAACCACCCCCGCTGGAGCGCGGCTCCTTCAGGCTAGACTTCTAAAATGGTCACAGGGCTACTGATTGCCCTGTGACCCACACTGCGAACTGGTGAACATCAGCCCTGCGCGACGGGCTCTGCCTCGGCTTCGGGTTCGCCCTCGGCCTCCACCTCGTCCTGCCCGACCGGCTTGACGATGATGTCGTAGTCCGGAAACTTGGCCGCGATGGCCTTGAGCAGCGGCTCAAAACCGGTGGCGTCGATGACTTCATCGAGGCTGTAGGGCTTCGCGGCCTCCGTGGTGCCGCCGACGTATCCGGCGCAAATCTGTTCCAGCGCGACGGTGTCGTACTCGGTCTGCAACTCGCCCTTGGCCTTCGCGAGTGCCTGCCCGACGATCTCGGCCTGATCACCCTTCAGCTTGAACACCAGCTTGACGATGTCGTCCGTCGCCTTCTGGGTCTTCTCGCTCTCGCCGTCCTCGTCGCCCTTCAGCGCCTTCAGGACTGCGATCAGTTCCACGACCGTCAGCTTCTCGGCCTTGGCCACCCACTCGTCCACCGTCTCCGGCGTGATGATGGGCGCGATCTCCTTGAGCTTCGTCCAGCCCAAGCCGCTGACCTTCTCCCACGGGATCATCTTGGTCACGAGGTGATCGTAGATGCTCACGAGGTAGCGGGCCTTCCGACCGGCGAACTGGTACTTCTCGAAAACGAAGTCGTCAAAGGTCTTGTAACCTTCGAACCACGAGTTGTCGTTGATCAACTTCAGCACGCCACCCAGCTTGAAGTAGTTGACCTCGATGTTCTCGGCCAGATTGTCGGCCATGTTGAGCGCCTTGGTCTTGGACAGCGACTCCACCTCGTGGGCGATGTCCAGAATCAAGTCGCCGGTTTTCTCGATCTTCTTCTTCCCGATCACGGCGGTTTCGGGCTTGGCTTCCTCGACCACCGCGCCTACTGCTTCACTCATCTGCTGACTCCTTCACAAAATCGAACCTGATTCATGATGCCACAGCGGCATCGGTTTGTCAACAGGTTCAGGCGGTCACGGCCTCGGGCTGCGCCTTCTTGCCCTTGACGGGTGCCTTCTTGGCGGGCGGCACGGCGGCTGGGAACGTCACCTTGCCCTTGGGGGCCGCTGGGGCGACGGGGGTGGGGGCTGGGGCTTCCTCGGGGTAGTCGGCCTTCAGGCGCGTTGCCATGGCCTCCAGCACCCCTGCCGGGGGCTCACCCAACAGGTCGAAGCACAGCCGCCAATAGATGTCGATGGCTCCGCTCAGAAACGAGCGCATCTGGTTCTGCCGGGTGGCCTCTGCGGCCTCATCGGCCTCGGCGTCCACGACACGGACCTCCCGCTCCTCCTTCACGCCACCCTTCTGCGGCATGGGCACCATCTTCTTGACCGTGACCATGGGCGGAGTGTCGAACAACCCACCCTCGACGGTGTGCAGGAGGTTGGTGGCGAGGCTGTCCAACTGCAACAGCGCGGCACCACGCGTGCCCACGAGCTTGATCTTCTTGGTCGATGACGGGAGCTTGACCTTCAGCGTCCGCGCCATCACGGTCAGGTCATATGCGATGTTCCCAAGATCGAGCAGCGCATGGTCCTTCATCTCCTGCGTCTGCTGTGCGCCCAGCACGTAGGCTCCGGTCGTCTGGAGCAACTGGCCCGTGTGGACCTTCAGGGCCACCGTAGACCGGGCCAACAGCGTTCGCACCGTGTTCTTGCTGGTCGTCCGCATGGCGATCTTGATCCGCTTGGGGATCAGGGTCTTCGCCACCACCCGTCGAAACATACCGATCTTCATCTCATTTACTCCTTGTGCTCACTCCAACCCACAGCCACACCGGGTATGCCCACAAGGGCATCCCATCCCATCTGACACATCTGCGCCAACGCGAAGGCATCTACGATGTCATGTGAATGACTCGCATACGCCCACCGTTCCTTGACTGATGCGGCCATGTGGGCTTTCGTGGCGTTACCATGTCCCGTGGTCCACCGCTTCAACACCGCTGGTGGGACTTCCACCCATGGGATACGTGAGCGGTAGAGCGTATCCCGAATAATCGTGCCGATGCTCACCAACGTCACGAACGACCGAATATTTCGCACGAAGGCGTAGCCCTCGATAGCGGCGAACTCCGGTTGCCAGATTTGCAGCGTTCGTGCCACTTCGTTGGCAATCAGTTGCAACCGGAGATGGCCCCGCTCGTGGGGCACCTCGACCGTCTTACCTCGATGATCCTCGCCTCCGACCAGCGCCAGCCCGGTGCAGGCGGCTCCGTCCACGCCGAGTGTCTTCATGCCTCGACCGACACGGTCACGACACGGAACAACTCGGCAATGGGTTGCCCGCAATCACAGCGCCAGTGCTCCTGCCCCTGCTGACTGAGAAACACGTCCCACGCCACTCGGGCTTCCTCGACTGAACTGGCTCGTGCCAACAGCGAAGGCCACATGACCTCCACATCACCAGAGCGGCGGTTTCGATGCACCCACCGTGACAGGGGGGGACGGGCCCTGATTTTAATCGTCCGACGTCAGCCAGTACAACAC
>Ga0184624_10000041_pt1 | contig 32262 bp, 43 predicted proteins | sample PLM3_5_b1_FD_133157 | JGI IMG/M metagenome (GOLD analysis project Ga0184624, IMG submission 133157) | Groundwater sediment microbial communities from an aquifer in East River, Colorado, USA - PLM3_5_b1 | ecosystem: Environmental > Terrestrial > Soil > Riparian zone | place: USA: East River...
CAACATCCGTCGCGCATGAAGCGGCGGGCACCGAGAGCGTGGCCACGAGCAGCGTGCCAAACCCCTCACCGAATGGTCAGCTGCAGACGGTGAGCGTATTCGGCGCTTACACCACAACGCCGAACGCCAGTCATGCGTCTTACCTCTCGGCTGGCACTGCGCCGGTCATCACTGGACTGTCGGCGGGCGGCGTGTCGGGTGTCGGCACTACGGCGTTGACGGTAACCGGCACCGGCTTTACCCGCGCCGCTCAAGTCTACGTCGATGGCGTCAAGCAGAATACGAACTACGTGTCGGCGACGTCGTTGACGGTCGCCGGGGCACCGAAAAAGCTGACTGCCGGCACCAGTGCCGTGACGGTCCTCAATGGTGTCGGCGGCACCCCCAGCAACTCCTTCAATTGGACCTTCACATGAGCAAAGAACCCCGCACTCACGACGACGGCCGCAACGACAAGCAGCGGGCCCAGCATGCGCGCGAGTTGGAAATGGAGCACGAGCGCAGCGCCCAGCGTGATCAGCGCAAGCAAGAGGTCGATGAAGAACGGAGTAGGGCGCGGAAGATGACACCCGGCGGCACCGATCGCCCTGATGGTGCGGTGCTCCGCGATGATGCCACCGCGCGCCAGCGCATCGCCTACGAGAAGGACGAGCCTGGGTTCGTCGAGCGTAAGACTGAGGAAAAGCAGCGTGTTGACTTTATCGAGCGGACGCTGCCGGAAGATCCGAGCGATCATTTCGGCCAGCTGACGCGCGACAACGTCAATCCGGACATCCCGAGCTCGAAGACGCGCGAGGGCTGGATTGCCGACCCCAACACCCTGCAGATGGACCAGAGCCAGCAAGGTGAGCAACCGCCAGAGCGCGAGGATCAACCCGAACAGTGGCCGCAGGCGCAAAAGATGCCGGCGTCAGGCGAGTACCAGAAGGGCGATGATCTGCAACAGCAGCACGAGTTTGATCCGACTGCGCCGATCCCGCCGTCGCCGCGTCAGGCCAGCATCAATGAGCCTCCGGGCTCAAACATCCTGCCGGGTGAGGGCGGTCCGAATGAGCTTCCGGGTGGGGGAGTGCCCCCGACCCAGCCCGGTGGTGGTACTGACGAGCGACTGACGCTGACCGACATCGATCCCGATCGCATTCCGGTACAGCCGGAAGAGATCACTGAGAAGTCGATCACCGTCACTGGCACTGGCTTCTCCAACGAGTGCGTCGTGCTGTTTGACGACGAGGAGGTGCCGACCACGTTTGTGTCTCCGACCCAGCTTAAAGCCAATGTGCCGATCGCCCCGGCTGAGGGCACCTATGATGTCGAGGTGGCGCGCGGCGAGGAGCTCTCCGACGTGCTCACCTTCGAGATCGTGGCGGCCGAGGAGGGCTCGGGTGCCCAATCAACTCAGCGCGAGAAGCAAAAGCCCAAGCCGAAGAAGAGCGAGCCGCCGAGCAAGCGCTCGAAGAAAGGCAAGGGGAAACGATAGTCACCCTTGCTCGGGGAGCCGGTGGCTCCCCGTTCATTTAAGGAGAACGACATGGGTCATCCGACCTACGAGCAGCTGCTGGAACGACTTATCGAGGTTCGCAATAACGAATACCGCAGTGATCTTGAGCGGGAAACAGCGTGGCTAGAGGTCACGATGGATGTTCTGACGGCAATACTCGAAAAGCTGCGCGACGCGGAAGACTAAGGGTCGGGAGAACGGGGCTATGGGGAACCCAGTCGTTGACACGCGTGTCGACGTCATCGCTGACCATCTCGAAGACCTCAACCGCAGGCTCACGCAGCTTGAACTGCGACCGACGCCCCGGGCGGGCGAGGCGAACCTCGCGACCGCGTCGGTCAAGGGCAAAGGGCATATCACGTCGCGGTCGCTGTCGGACCATCTCGACAGCGTTAACGTCAAAGCCTTCGGCGCGATTGGCAACGGCTCGTTGAACTATCTGCACACGATGTTTGCCACGCTAGCAGAGGCGCAAGTCGTCTATCCAAAGGCTACATCGCTCACCGACGACACCGCCGACTGGTGCGGCATTCAGCAGGCGGTTGACTACGCACTCACCAACAAGATCATGAATGTGATCATGCCGGACGGTGTCTATTGGACCAGTGACACGGTCCATCTTGGCTACGGCTTCGTTGCCGGCGGCGGTAATTTTAATTGTGTCGTTTTGCAGGGCGCGGGTTACTCAGCTATTTCCGGCATGAATTCCGGTGCTGAGCTTCACCCCGTGTTCAAGGATCGCCCGGTCATCAATATTCAAGGGGGTCGAGGTTCTGGCGTGCGCGGGGTTGCCATTATCGGTCAGTGTACGTTCCCTGGTCCGGGTGGAATGACGCTCAACCAGCGCCGCGATAAGGCGAACTATCATTCAGCAGGATGCGTAGACAATCGCGAGCAGCCGCATTGCGGCGTCGCGGTCGATGGGTATTCAGGCTACGGCGGCATCATTCCGCCGTTCCCTTACCCGGTGCCGCGCTATCCCGCTTATGTTGGCACGCCAACCCCTAATCCTTGGGCGGCTGGAATGTCATCGCGCTGGTTTGTTGAGGACTGCCTCCTGTACGGGTGTCACATCGGTGTTGCGTGCCAACCTTACCAAGATGGCAACGGTGACTTTGGCAGCGTGCGCAATAGCTCGTTTGCGCTTCTCAAGGTTGGCGTTGCTGTGGGCAATTCTCAATCTCGCAACTTGGACATGGACAACACGACGTTTGACGACCTGCACACCTGCATCGACTCTAAGAGCTATGGACACGGTGTTGGTAATCTCCAAGGCAGCTACAACAACATCGGAGCTAATTATGTTTACCGTGTCATTCATGGGTCGGGTGGGTGGTCTCAGCCGTTGTACTTCACAAGCTTCTACGTCGAGTCGGGCATGATCATTGGCGACATCGACGGGACTGCGGTGTCGTTTGAAAGTTCGACCTTCTCCATTGGCGACGCAACATCGAGCACGCTGTTCAAGTCGATCTCGACCATCACGTGGTCGGGCGGGATCGCGACGGTTACAGTTGCTGCCGGGTCAGAGCTTTCCACGTGGGGTCCGCACGGCTGGAGCAGTGGTTCGTATCCGCTTGTCATTACAGGGTCCGCAACCGCCTTCAACGCGAACGTCAACGGCACCCGCTTGAGCAACACGCAATTTACTTACCCGCTCGCTGTCAATCCGGGCACCTACACGAGCGGCGCGGCTATTCAGATCCAGGCGATTACTGAGTGGGCCAATGAGCCAATGTTCCGAGGCAATATCGTATTTCGTCACTGCAATTTCACAGGCCGTCACATTTACCACTTCTCTATGGCCAACGGTAAACCGAACTTTTTTAACACGACCTTTGCAGGGCCATATCCCGGGCATGGTCCAATGCCGCCAGCGATGCAAAAGGCATTGGCCAACTTTGGTGGCGTTCTCATCGATCTAGATGAGACTACCCGCGGCGGGGACAGCCCGTTCAGCGCCGAAAATACATTACGTGGTTATGCCAGTGATTATGGGACTGATCCGCTAGTCGGAGTTTCGACGGATGGATACAATACGCAGAAGGGGCGGACGTTGTGGGGCATCGGACAGAAGGGCGCGGGGTACAGTTATTTATACGATGTTGTCGGGGTGCGGTACGATCTTGTGTCCGGGAGCTTTGGCGCTCTCACAGGTGTGACGCGAATATACACCCCTGCCGGTGACATAGCTTTATCCTCTGACGTTGGTGATGTTCTTTACTGTCTCGGGTATTCAAATTACTACGTCGAGGCGGTTGCGGGCTCTCCAGACTATCTGATGACTACCAAAGCCTTGACCTGGTTCAGATTGATCAGTGGTGTGTTCTCGCAATATACGGACGATGACATTGATTGGGGAAAGAACGAAAGTAACCCGTCGTTGGATTACGATCCGTCTACCGCCTGGAACACCATCTATTTTCCCGCGGGTATTATGGACCTGGAGCCATCGACGACTGGGGGCGGTGTGTATCCCGATGGGTTGTTCATGAAGACAACGGCAGGGTCGCAGATCATCGACTTTATTTCATATGCGGGTGACGTGGAAACGCCAGCGCTGCGGCCAAGTCATATGACGGTAAAGTCAAAGCCGTTGTGGACAGGAGCGACTGCAAGGAATGGCGGCAATCTCATGCCGTTCCCCAAGCACACGACCATTGATACCGCCACCCCGTTTCCATCGACAACGCAGGTCAAGATGACGGTAGCAGCCGTGCGCAGCGGCGTATGGTCCTACGGTCCTGGGATCAAGTTCATCAAATGAGCCTGATCGAAATCGCTCCCAATCGTTGGGTGGTGGACAAACGACAAAGTCCGCCGCAGCGCAGCTCTTTGTCTGCGCCGATGCTGATTTCCGACGAAATGTCGGCTACAGAGCAGGTTGACGGCAAGTTCTACACCTCCAAGGCAGCGTTTCGGGCGGTCGGGCGCGCGCACGGGCTGACCGAGGTGGGAACCGAGAAGTTCCGAGAGAAACAGAGAGAAACAGAGCGTTTTACGACGCGCCAGAAGCGCCGCGAGGCGATCAAGATCGCACGGGAGAAGGTCAGGGCAGGATACCGCGCTAGGGCGCAATAGGGCGTAATAGGGCGTAATAGGGCGTAATTCGAGGGCGTAATGTAAATTCGAATACGGTCAGGCTGACCGTACCCGGAACGGAATAGGGGTCCGTTGTTCGGGAGTTGCTGTTTATGTCTGACGTCACTGTTGCGCCCGCCGCTCCCCCTGCGGCGTCGACGCCAGCGGCTGCGCCAACACCGGCCGCACCGCGAACCGAAGTTCCTATCAACCAGAACCCAACCGGAACGCCGAACCCGGTGCCGCAGCAGGCGCCACCGGCCGAGGACAAGCCCGCGCGCCCGGAGACCCGCCGCGAGGGCATTCAGCGCGCCATCAACAAGCACCGCACCGAGCACCCGGTCGCGCCGCGTGAGGCCAAGAAGGGCGACAATAACCCTCCGGAAGAGACCGCGGACGAGAAGTTCAATCTTAAAAAGCGACCCGGCGATCAGGCCGCCAAGATCGATCAACCACGCGATCGCGGCCGTTTCGCCCCCAAAACCGCGCCTGATGGAGTACCAGGCGTGGCCGCGGAGCAGCAGGCGGCCCGACCCGGCACGCAGGCTGCTCCGCAACCCTATGTGCCGCCACCCGGCAGTCCCCCGCACCACCACCCGCTGCCGCGGATGTCCCCGCGGGCAGCTGCGGTCTGGGACAAGGTGCCGGACGAGGTGCGCGCCGATGCGCACCGCATGTACCGCGAGATCGATCAGGCGTTCCGCAAGTACAAGGGCGCTCATGACGTCATGCAGACGATCGCGCCCTATGAGAAAATGGCGCGCGAGCAGGGCACCACGCTGGCGCGCGTGCTCGAGAACCATGTCGGCATCGAAGACAAACTGCGCTCTGACCCGATCGGCGGCCTTGAGGTCATTGTCCACAATCTCAATCTGCAGACCCCGGACGGGCAAAAGCTGACCTTGCGGGATCTCGCCTGGCACCACCTCAACCAGACGCCCGAGCAGCAGCAGCTGATCCAGCAACGCAATGAGGCGCAGGCGACGCGCCTGCAGCTCGAGCAAATGCGGCGCGAACAGCAGGCTCTTGTCAACGAAATGCGGCGGGCGCAGTATGTACAGCACTTCCAGACGACCCGCGGCGCTGTTGATCAGTACGCTGACCAGCGACCCCGGTTTGATGAACTGGGACCTTTGATCCATCGCGAGATCCAACTGGGTTTCTCGCTGGACGAAGCCTACCGCCGCGCCGAACTATTGGCCGGCCCCTCGACGACAGCGGCTCAGACCCGCGCGCCGACACCGGCTCAGACCCGGACCCCCGACCGGAGTATTTCCGGCGCCCCTAGTGGTGGCCTTAACGGCGCCAATGGTGCGCGCACCGGCAAGCCGGTCTCCCGCAAAGACGCACTCGAGCATGCCTTCCGGCATCACCGCGGTGCGTAAGGTCCAGTAACCCAAAACCCCACGGGGGGAGCCGATGCCTAATATTACCAGTAACTCAACCTATCAGCAGATCTTCAGCATGGCCGTCGAAGAGCGGTCAACGAGCTACCAGGATCTCGTCTCCAACAATAACGCGCTGTTGACGGTGCTCAGGCGCAAAGGCGCCTGGAAAAGCTATAGTGGTCCTCGCATCAGAGAGACACTACAGGTTGGTAAGCAAGTCGCGCAGTGGTACGCTGGCTATGATCAGCTTCTGAACCCAGCAATCGACCTGTTTAACGATGCGTACTTCGACCCGAAAATGGTCGTGGTACCAATAATCCTGTCGATGCAGGAGATCTTAAACAACCAGGGCGAAAGCCAGCTGATGGATGTCTTCGACGCCTACATGGAGGCGGCCGAGAAGTCACTGGAAGACACCATGGACGCCGGCCTGTTCTCGGACGGCACCGCCAACGGCGGCAAGCAGATTACCGGCCTCGCCGCTGCAATCCCGCTCACCACCACCTCGGGCACTTACGGTGGCCTTGATCGCGCCACCGCCACGATCTGGCGCACCTCGACCTACGACGCCTCCGCCGGTGCGGGCTACATCTCACTGTCGGCGATCGGCACGCAGGTGAACAAAGACACCATCCGCCCGATGCTCAACAAGATCATGACCGACCGCTCTCGCGGTCGCGACCATGCCGATCTGCTGCTGATGAGCCCGGAGCACTACGCCGCCTATGACGCGGCGACGATCGCGATCCAGCGTCAGACCAATGAGACGAGCCTGGGCAAGCTCGGCTTTAGCGCACTGGAATATATCGGCGGCGGCAAGCGTGCTGAGATCGTGCTCGACGGCGGCATCGGCAGCAACATGCCGGCAAATACAACTTTTGGCATCGACACCGACAGTCTGCGGTTGCGTTACCATCCAAACCGCAACTTCGATAGGGTGTTTGATGGCGAGGGCCAAATGCCGATCGACAAGGATGCAATCGCGCAATTCATTGGTTGGATGGGAGAATTGACGATGGTCAACCCTCTCTTCAACTGGCGCATGATCGACAGCAATCCGGCGGCGTAACGCTAATACAACCGATCCCCGGTGGGGGTTTCCGGACCCCTTCCTCCGCCGGGAAAAACCTGCGGCCGTTGCCCCGCCCGGTGACGGCCGCAGCCCTAACGAACCAGGAGAGACGAACCCATGCCTGCACGCGATCCTGATGAGGTTGCCTTGGTGCTGTTCCGGCACCAGTCGTTCAAGAACGAAGACAAGTCCCTGGCCGAGGGGCGCGAGATCCACGACGACGTCGAGATGTGCGAAATCCGCTTCCCCGGCGCGCGCGACTGGAAAGCCTTTCCGGCGACCGCGCTCTCGACCCAAAAGATTATCGACCCCTATAGCGGCCGGGAAAAACGGATCACCTACGCCGAGCGCTTTAAGCACCAGTACCAGCAGTTCAAGGCGCAGGCCGCGCAAACCAAGAGCGGTACACCGCTCGACTACGCACCATTCCTGACCGAGGCGCGCCGCGCCGAGCTGCGTGCGCAAAATGTCTACACGGTCGAGCAGCTCGCCGCGATCGATGGCGTCGAGCTTAAAAACCTCGGCCCGGGTGGGCGTGAATACAAAAACAACGCCGAAGAGTTTCTCGCCGCCAGTAAAGCCAGCGCGCCGAACCTGCAGATGGCGGCCGAGCTCGAGGCGCTGCGTGCGCGCAATGCGGTGCTCGAGGGTGACGCCAAAATTAGGGGCGAACGTGTTGCGGAGCAGGGAAAACCGCCACCCGAGAGTGACTACGACGACATGACGGCAGAGCAATTGCGCGAGTACATCACGGCGCACACCGGCATTCCGCCGACCGGCACGCTCAGCCACAAGTCGCTCAAGCATCTCGCCCAGGGGATCGCCAAGCCAAAGGCCGCCTGATGAGCCTAATCACGGTGGTGCGCGACGTGTCCGCGGTTGTCGGCGTTGCGGCACCCGTGTCGGTGTTCGCGGCGCTCGGCTCAAACCGCACCATGTTCGAAATGCTCGCCTGCGCCAACGAGATGGCGCAGCGCATTGCTTACGACACGCGCGACTGGACGATGCTGCGCGCCACGGCGACCTTAATCGGCGATGGCGTCACCACGGCGTTTAATCTTCCCGCCAACTACAAGCGCATGCTGCTCACCACCAATGTGTGGCGCTCGACCTCGACCCAGCAGCCGATGGTGTTTATTTCCGACACCGACGAGTGGACGCAGCGCCGCACCGCAGTAGAAAACGACGCCTGGGGCGAGTGGACCATGTACGGCGGTCAAATCCACATCTGGCCGGCCATGGACGTGGGGGTAACGGCCTCATTTACCTACCTCGACAAGAACCCAGTAGTGCTCACCAGCGGCGGCTTTGGCGACCGCTTCCAGGCCGACACCGACAGCTACCGGCTCGACGAGCGGTTGCTCAAGCTCGGCATGACGTTCGATTGGAAGATGAAGAAGGGATCGCCTTACGCCGAGGACATGGGCACGTACTCTGACGCCATCGCGATGGCGATGGGACACGACAAGCCTTCCCCGATTATTGTCGGACGGCTCCCGATCCAAGGGCGTGTGGCCTACCATGGGATGGTGCCCTACCCATGAGCATCCACGCCGCCTTTCGTCGTCAGCCGATGCCGCAGGGCGCGCAGCAACTGCAGACGATTACGATCCCGGCGCCGACGCGCGGCCTCATTCAGTCTGAGAATGAAGCCTTCATGCAGCCGGGCGGGGCGATCGTGCAGGACAACTGGGCGCCGACTATGCGCGGCGTCAAGCTGCGCGGCGGCTATACCCGCTGGTGCGATGTGCACGCGCTCGATGCGCCGGCGTGGGCCAACAACACCGCCTACGCGCTTAACGCCAAGGTCTACGATCCGGCCACCGGCTTCTTCTGGAACGCCACGGCGGCGCACACCAGTCCGACAACCGGAACGTTTGCGGCGGCGCGTGCTGCAACACCCGGCCGGTGGGTCGACGCCAACGCCTCGTTCCCGCGGCTGCCGATCATCTCGGGCTTTAACTACATCGCTGCTAATAATCAGCGCATGTACGCCGCCAATGCCACCAAGCTCTATGACGTTACGAGCTCGACGCCGGTACTGGTCAAGAGCGGCCAGGCCAGCGGCAACTACGTCGCGGCGCAGATGTTCAACCAGGCCGAAAACTGGATGATTGCGCTGAACGACGCCGGCGATTTTATCCTGCGCACCAAGAACGGTATTGCCTGGACGGTCTTAAGCGGCGTCATCGGCGCGGCTGCTGACGGCACGACCAACATCACTTACGACCCGACTAAGCTACCGGCCGGCGTCGCGCAGGGCACCGGGCTTGTCTACGCCTGGACCTATCGTAATCGGCTGTATTTCATCCAGCGCGACAGCATGAACGCCTGGTACCTCGACATCAATCAGGTGGGCGGTGTGCTGTTGCCGATCTATCTGTCCGGCGCCTCGACCCGCGGTGGCAAGCTGTTGTTTGGCGCCACCTGGTCGATCGACGCCGGCGATGGCACGGACGATAAATGTGTGTTCGTCACCGACACCGGCGAGGTGTTGGTGTTCACCGGCTCCAATCCCGGCGACGTCGCAAACTGGCGCCAAGAGGGTCGCTATCACATCGGTGCGCCGCTCGGCATGAATGCGCACATCGTTATCGGTGGCGACCTGTTCATCATGACGATCGACGGCGTCGTGCCGCTCAGCGAGGCTATTTCCAAAGAGAGCGGCAAGCTCGAGCAGGCGATGATTAGCCGGACCATTAAGCCGCTCTGGCGCGAGGAGGTCGCCGCCAAGCGCGCCTTTCCGTGGACGATCAAAAAGTGGGACGAGTATGGCGCGGTGTTTATCGCCACGCCAGGCGGGACCACACCCGCGATGAAACACTGCCTCCTTCTCAACAACACCAGCGGCGCCTGGGCGCGCTTTACCTGGGACGCGACCTGCTTTCTGCGCATGCGCACGGATATGTTTTTCGGGACGCAGAACGGCATCGTGATGCAGGCGGACCGCTCTGGTTATGATGACGGGCAGCCTTACGTGGCGACGTTGGTCGGCGGCTGGGAGATGTTTCAGAACGGCAGCGCGCAAGTGGTGTGGCACCAGGCGCGCGCCGTTTTCACCGCCGGACCGAACGAACCATTTGAGCCGCAGCTCGCCGCCACCGTCGACTACGGCATCACCATTCCACCACCCCCGCCGGCCGGCATTGATCCAGGCTCGGGCGAGGGGTGGGACGAGGGCGCCTGGGATAGCGCACACTGGGACGCACCGAGCGCCGGCGCCCCGATCCAGCGCAGCACGTTGTGGGTCTCGATCGGCATGAGCGGGCACGCTCACGCGCCGATCGTGCAGGTGACCGTGGCGCAGGTCTCGCGCCCGCGCGTCGAATTGATTGCGATCGCCACGACGCAGGAGCGCGGCGGCGTCAACGTCTAGGGAGCGAACTATGAGCACACGCGATCAGATCGCCGCCGAGATTGCGGCGCGGTACACGCTGCCGAGCACCAATCTCCAGGAGAATATTCAGTTCTTCCAGAGCCGTGGCATTCCGATGTCCAGTATTATGCAACATCCCGCTTACCGGGAAATGTCTGCCCTCGATCAAGGCGGCGGCGGTGGTGGTGGTGGTGGCGGTGGCGGTGTCTTTGACGGCGGCTTTGCCGGCGGCGGCGACCCTTACCAGTATCCGACCGAGGGGTCTGATCCAGATGCGCAGGCCCCAGACGCCGGAAACGTCCATGCGACCGCAACCAACCCTAGCCCCAGTGTCGGATTGTTTAACGTCGGCGACCTGAATAACACGGGCAACATAGCGCCGGCCTTTAATGCGTTCGAAGGCGCTCCGATCACGACCGACACATTTGGCGATCGTTTCGGCACTCCCCCCGATACGGCGCCTCCCGGCTGGACCGTGACCGGACCGCCCGCACCTGCACCCACGCCCTCGCCGACACCCGATGCGCCATCCCCGGCACCAGCACCGTCTAACAGCCCGGGTTATGGCGTCATCGGACCCGGCTACGGCGACCCTGGTGTTGGCATGGGCTACGGCGGCGCGACCGGCGACGGCACCTCGGGCGGCTTTGGCGCCGACGTCGGCGGCCCCGGCATCGGCGGCTCCAGCACTGGCATTTCCGGTGGCCCCGGCGGCACCGGTGAAGGCGGTGCCAACACCGGCGAGGGTGGCACGGGTGTTTCCGCCGGCTATGGCGGCGGCGGCGGCGACGCTGGCGGCGGGGGCGGTGGTGGCGGGGGAGGCAAATGATCCCAGCAAATCCAGGTTACAGTCCGAACGACTATCGCAACATGGTCTCCAAGCTATTGGTTTTGCAGAACCAGGCGGGTGCCGCCATGTCGGGACGACCAGACCCGGCGAACCTTACCCCGATGGCGGGCGCGGTGGCGCCTTCCGGCAATTATCCGGCGCCTGATATGACACTGCCGCGACAGCCGACGCCCGCTCCGGCAGGAACACCCCCGCTGGCGCCGGCGATGAAGTCGCCAACCGAGCTCATGAACGCGCCGGTCACGCCGGTAGGGCCGCTTCCGGCACCTGCAACCGCGCCACTCCCGGCCGCGACAATGCCTGCGTCCTCAGGCTTTTTGGGTGGTGATGCCTCCGCGGCAATGCCTGCTTCCTCAGGCTTTTTGGGTGGTGATGCCCCCGCCACACCGAATTATGAGCAGCCCGTTGATGGCGCAGGCGCCGCCGGCGCCACAGTTGGGTTTAGCGGCGGCAGCATGGCTGGCGACCAGAGCGCCGGTAGCGGCAGCGGCGGCGGCGCGGGTGGGGGCAGCGGCAAATGACGTTGCGGTATGTCTACGGGCAGGATAGGAGCGTGGCGCAGTTCGTGGCGCGGCTAATCCCGCACGTCGATCCGCGCGGCTTTCCTGCCAACACGACCGCAATCGGCATCACCAACGCGCAGGGCACGCCGGTCGGGGGCATCGTCTTCTTCAACCACATTCCGCCGGCCGGGACGATCGAGATCGCCATTGCGGCGCATCCTGGAACGCGTTGGCTGACGCGCGCCACGATGCGCCATATGGCCAGTCACACACTGGGGACGCACGGCTGCCAGATGGTGATCATGCGCGTGCGGGCGGATGACACGCTGGTGCTGAACCAACTCAAGCTATTCGGCTTCTCGGCGACGCCGATCGCGCGCCTCTATGGCCGCAACGACGACGGCGTGTTCTGCACCTACACGGCCGAGCAGTGGGCGCAAAGCCGCTTTAACCGGCCCGAGCTTGAACATAGAAAGGTGGCCTAAATGGCCCTTCCAGCCCCTCAACAGAGGGCACCTATGCTGCCCCCGGGGAAATACCCCCCGCCGGACCCGCGCGACCAGATCACGAAGGCGCTGCTCGATCAGCAGTACCCGCCGCCCAGGCCACCGCCGCTGCCGCAGATGCCGCCTCCTGGCGGCGCTGCGCCGCCTCCTGGTGGAATGCCGCCTCCTGGCGCAGCGCCGGCCCCAGGCGCGCCGCCTCCGATGGGCGCAGGAATGCCGCCTCCGGGTGGAATGCCGCCGCCAGGCGGGCCGGTACCGCCTCCAGGCGGCCTACCGCCGGCGGCCACGCCGGGAATGATGACCAATCCAGCCCAGCTCGCGGGCATGCCGCGTCCGGGAATGCCCCCCATCGGGTAAGGAGATAAAACATGGGTTTGATTTTTCCCGATCCGCCGCAGGCGCCCAACCCGATCCTCACCGCCGGGGCGCAGACGGCGCAGAACATCGGCACGGCCATCACCGGCTCGTACCTGAACAACTACAATCAGGTCACGCCGACCGGCAGCCTGACCTACGACACGACCAGCCGACCGGCCTATCCGTACACCGACCCGCTCACCGGACAGACCTATCAAGTCCCGCAATGGACCGCGACACAGACGCTCAGCCCGGCCGGGCAAAGGCTGCAGACCACCAACGAGACCACCACCCAGACCCTGGCCGACCTCGGGCAGTACGAGGCTACCAGCCTCTCCGACATGCTGCGCGATCCCAATCGCAGCCTAGCGGCGTCCTACAACAACGCGCCCGCGGCCGGCACCGTACCGGGGGCGAATATCCCGGGGACGCAATACGGCTGGGGCGATGTCGGCCAGCAGCAAAGGAGTTTGCCGGATCGCGGGCTGCAGCAGACGACGTTCGGCGAGGCCGGCGACATTACCCGCTCGTATGGCCCGCAAGACGACTTCTCGTCCGACCGGCAGCGGGTGGAGGAAAGCCTCTACCAGCGCATCAACCCGCAACTGCAGCAGGACCGCGATCGGCTGCGCCAACAGCTCGCCGACCAGGGCATCCAGTACGGCACCGAAGCCTATGACCGCGCCATTGCGGCCGCCGATCGGCAGACCACCGACGCGCGCTTGGCGGTGACCGCCCAGGGCGGCCAAGAACAGCAGCGCATGATGGACATGGCGGCGCAGCGCGCCGGCTTTCAGAATGCGGCGCAAAAGCAAGCCTATGACCAAGCGCTCGGGCGCGGTCAGTTCGCCAATCAGGCGCAGATCGAACAATTTCAAAAAGACGTCGGCTCTGGCACTTTTGCCAACCAGGCACAGAAGGACGCCTTCACCCAGGAGGCGAGCCGCGCCCAGTTCAACAATGCCGCGCAGGCGCAGGAGCTGGCGCGCCAAAGCGCGCAGTTCAACGCGCAGAACACCTCGCGCGGAAATTACCTGACCGAACAGGCCGCACTGCGCAGCGCGCCGATCAACGAGATCCTGGCGCTCCAGTCCGGCAGCCAAGTACAGCAGCCAAACTTCGTGAATACCGGCAGTAATCAAATCGCCAATACTGACGTCGCCGGGATCATCAACAATCGCTTTAGTCAAGATCTCGACATCTACAAGCAACAGACCTCCAACGTAAACAATATCATCGGCGGACTGTTCGGCCTGGCCGGCTCGGGCGCTAAGGCCGGCGCACAGATCTACGCCCCCACGTCCGATCGCCGGGCGAAGAAGAACATTCACCGCGTCGGCACTGTGTTTGCCGCGCGCAAGCACGACGCACCCAAAAAATTGCCGATCTATTCCTACCAATACAAAGATGGGCACGAGGACAACGGCGCGGCGCGGCACATCGGCCCGATGGCGCAGGACATGGAGAAGATCGATCCGGGCGCGGTGAAGACGATCAGCGGCATCAAGCACATCAAGACCAAGCGCGTGCTCGGCGACATCTTAAGGGTGGCGTGACATGGCCGAACCAGACGACGTTGCGTCACGCTACGGCACAGGGACGGGAATACTCGACCCGATCTTGGCGTTCAGCCCGAACTTGTCGCTGGAGGAGATCAAGCGCCGGCGCGCCATTGCGGGAGCACTCGCGGCGCGCTCACGTCCGTATCCGAAAACCGTCGGGGAGGGGATGACTTATTTCGGCGAAGCTCTCGCCGAGGCGATTAGCGATTACACCACCGGCCGAGCCGAAAAGAAGTACAACACAGAGCGTGACGCGGCTGACCCGACCGCCAAGTTCCTGCCGGGTGCCGTAGCGCCGCGGCCGGTTACTGAAGCGCCGCCTGCAGTCGTGCCGCCTCCAGCAACCGCGGCAGCCCCTGTGCCTGCCGCTGGGCGCCCCAGCCCTGCGCCAGCCTATCGGGCAGGTCCGCTCGCGGCCGTCGATCCACTCACGGTCGAGCCGCCATCCGGGCCAGCCAATCGCGATGTGATCGCGCAGGGGATCTTGGCACGCAATAGCGCCGCGCCTCCTGCCCCTGCGCCGGCACCTTCACCGACCCTTGGCGCCGCGCCGGCTGGCCCAGCTCCTGACGGGGCAGGCTTTGCAGAAGAGGGTGGACCCAACCCGCCGATCGTGTCGCGCGACATCAAACCGATGCAAATGGCACAAGCCGCGCCTGTGTCTGGACTGCGCCCGCCGAACCCGGACGCATTGCGGACTGTCACGCCGCCGCATCCAGTCATGGGACCACCGACGGAAGAGGAAGTAGCAGCCGCAGCTTACCTGCGGCAAAAACCCGGTGATGAAGTCGTTGCCGCTCGTGCCGCTGCACTCGCCAAGATCGGGCGCGACCGGCGCGAGAACGCCTACCGGGAAGCGCAGGAGAAATGGAAACTCGATTACGGCTCCGGCCTCAAGCGCGAGGAAGAGGAGCAGAAGTACGAGCGAGATTATCCGGTCAAAAGTTTCGAGTTTAGCGAGGCGCAGAAGAAGGCCGCGTTGGAGGCGCGCCTTGGCGGCCGCAAGGTCGAGGACTTCGTCAAGGACTTCAGGCTCGAGCACGCCGAAGCCAACAAGCAGATTGGTGCACTCACCGGCATTAAGGAGGCTGAAGCTGCGATCAAGGCAGGGGCGATTACCGGCATGGGACGCAATCTCCGCGTCGACTTGGAGCGGGCAAAAGCCCTGTGGGGTGATGACGACGCCGACAAGATCGCCGCGCAGTCGCAAGTTCTTGCTTCGACGCTTCAGTCCACGCTCGCGGTCGCGCTGGCCAAGTACCAGGCTGGCGACAGCAGGGTGACAGAAGGCGATATGAAGGCTGCACAGGGCATGATCGGTACGCCTGACATGCAGCGGGCGGCGATCCTGAAGCTAACAGCAATCGCCAAGGAAGAAGCGCACGACCGCATCAATGCCTTTGAGGAGCGGCGCCATAAACGTGTCGGTGGCACGCCGTTGGAGGATGATTTCCAATTAACAATGCGCCCCACGGCAACGGAAAAAAGCATTCAACGGCTCATCGCGGACAAGAACGACCCGGATGCCATCGCAGAGTTTGACGCGATGTTTGGGCCGGGGGCGGCACGGCTTGAGATAAGCCGAGCACGACGCGCGGCGGAACGCAAATGACCGATAAGCCCAACCGCTTCCAGGAAACCGAAGAGAGCGAGCGCCCCGCGCGCCCGCCCGCCACGTCTGTTGCAGCGCCAACCAACCGCTTTGCCGATGACCCTAACGCGGCGCCGCCTGTAACAGCAGCGCCTGCGCGCACTTGGGGCGACACTCTGCGGGGCGCCGGGCAGACTGCCCTTGATTTTGCTGCCGCTGCCGGCAGTAGCGGCACCTTCGGAATGGACGTTCGCCGCGATGCGCTCGCGGGGTGGATAGCCGGCGATTACCCGAGCTACTCCGCCGGTGTTGAAGCAGAGCAAAAGCGGCTTGAAAAACACCGCGAGCGCAGCCCGATCGCCTCGGTCGCCGGTGACGTCGCCGGTGCTGTTGCACTCCCCGGTATGGGCGGCGCTGGACTGGCGGCGCGTGGCATCAAGGCAGGCGCGGCGCCGTGGCTCGCGCGCGCGGGCGGCTATGGCATTGAGGGTGCAGGGGTTGGTGCAGGACAAGCCGCGGGCACGACTTATAGCGGCGTTCCGTCCGATTACCTCAAGAATGCCCTAACCGGCGGCGCCATCGGCTTTGGACTTGGCGGCACGATCGGTGGTGCATTCGGGCCGCGCAATCCGGGACCACGCACAACGGCGGTAACGCCGCCATCGGGGCAAACACAACGCGTCGCCGACTACGCCTATGACGCGTTGCGCGCCAGTCCGGCGCAGTACGAGGCGCCGGCGGCACGGCAGCTGGGTGACCGGGTGGCGCAGCGGATCCAGCACTATGACCCGGTCTACGCGCCGACATCGACCCGCGCGGTCGAGCGGCTGCGCGGCTTCGACAACTGGCCGACCAGCCAGACCGTGACGCCGGCGCAGTTCGATCTGGTGCGCCAGTCGATCAACGAGATCCCGGCGATCGCCAGCAAGGACCGCTCGGCGGGCCGCATCGTCAAGACCATGATCGACGACTTTCTTGCCGCGCCGCCGCCTGGTGCGGTGCGCTCCGGCTTCCAGCGCGAGGCCGCCGAGGCCGCGCGGATCGCCCGCAATGCGACGGACTTGCACGCTGGCGCGGCGCGGGCGCGTGCAATTGAGAACTTACAGACCTCGGCAAAAAACGCTACCGGCCGCGAGGGCAGCCTGGCCGAGCGCCAAGCCTCCAAATTGGCGACTTTCATGGATCCCGCCACCGCGGCCGGGCGCAATCGCATGCGCGGCTTCAACGCCGCCGAGCGCGAAGCTTTTCAGGATGTGATCACACCGAGCGGCAGACAGAATTTCCTAAAATCAGCCGGTGACCTGCTCTCTGGTTCCAACGCGCCAGGCGGACCTGCTGCTACCGCGGCGGTGCTTGGTGGGCTCGGTGGCGGCGCTGGATATTACTTCAAGGATAGTCCGGTGGTCGGCACTGCAGCGGGCCTCGCCGTACCGATCGCCGGAGCGTTGATGAAGGGCGGCGCCAATCGGATGAGCGCCAAGTCATTCGATCGCGCGCTCGATCTCGTGCGCCAGCGCAATCCGCTCTATGCACACCGTGTCGCTAATGCGCCAGTGCTCAGTCCCGGCAAGCACGGTTCACAGATGTTGCGCGATGCCATGACCGCTGGCCTGATCGCGCAAGGCTTCGGTCAGGTCGACAGCGTCGAGGACGAGCCATTGCGTATCACTGTTAATCCGCGTCGATAGGAGTAACTCATGCCGCGCTCAGGTGGAGGCATTTACACCAAGCCGTTTCCCGACGTGACGAGCGGGACGACGATCGCCAGCGCCGTGCACAACGGCATCGTCGCGGATGTCGAAACGGATTTGAATGCGGCGCGTCCGATCATCTCTGGCGGCACTGGCGCCGTGAATGTGATCGGCGCGCGCGCTAACTTACAGGCCGAAGTAGCTGGGCAGTACGTGACTGTCACAAACTACGACAGCCATGTTTTTGAGACTGGATCATTCACCTCTAACGCCGGAGCTACCAGCGCGCCCACCGCCGATGCCGCCTATACCGGTACATGCGTGGTGCATTCAAACTCCCAGTACGTCAATATCGAGGTAACTGAAGTCAATTCTCCGATCGTTGGCCTTGCCTACACGCGACAGAAAAAATTGGGAGTGTGGGGCGCATGGAAAATCGCAATCTCCTCGGGTGGTGGCACCATCACCGGCAACTTGAGCATCACCGGCACGTTTGGGGTGACTGGTACGACCACGCTCGGTACGCTCAACGCCGGAACCACGACACTGGGAGCAACCACCACTGGCGCGCTTACGGTCAACGGCAATATTAGCGCCGCCGCGCGTACGCTCGCGATCGGCGCGATCACCTCCACCACGATTAATACCCAGGGCAATACGATCACGGCCGGCACCGTCAATGCGGGCGCGATCACCGGCAGCTCACTCAACATCAGCGGCGGATCCACCCTTACCGGCTCAATCGCCGCCAACGCGATCAGCTGCAGCACGATCAACACCAATGGCAACACGCTCACGGCCGGCAATATCAATTCGAGCGGCACGGTAACGGCGCCGGTCATTAACGCAACCCAATCCGACGGGCTTAAAATTCAAGTGCCGGGCGGCAATAACGCGCGCGGCTACTACCACGTGGCCGGCGTGCGAATATGGACGGCAGGTGTTGCGAGCGATGGTCACTTTAAGATTTACGATGAAACCGGATCGCGTCTTGTCTTGCAGTTACAGACGGATGGTGGGGTAACCTTCAACGGCAATCCTGTCTATGCCGGCTCGTTCAATGGCCCACTAAACGGCAATGCCAGTTCTGCCAACTATGCCTCGAGTGCCGGCTCAGCGCCGGCCAACGGCGGCACCTCCAGCGCCTCACGCAGCCTGGTCACCAACGACGCGGGGCGGACCTGGAGCGTCTACGGCGGCAATCAACGGCTTATCATTGATGACAGTTCATCGAGCCTGCGTGCCCTTGAAATCACCCCCTACAACGATCCGAACCCGTCGGCGATCGACCTCTACATGCCCTACCACACCATCACGACCAACGGCGTGAACGGAACGTGGACCAACAATTTCATGCTGCAGTTCATCTCCTCGGCGCGCTACAAGGCCGACATCGAAGCGATGCCGGCAAGCCTGGCCGATAAGGTGATGGCGTTCCGCCCCGTCACGTTCCGCTCGAGGTGTCCGATCGATGATCCTGACAAGCTCCATTTCGGGTTGATTGCCGAGGAGGTCGAGGCGATCGAGCCGCTGCTGGTGCAGTACGACTACACCCCTGACGCCTACGAGAACGAGCCCGACAAGAACGGCGGACCGATCCGGCACCGCCTGCGCAAGGACGCCAAGAAGCAGGTGATGGGGCTCGACTATAACGCGATCGTTTCACTGATGCTGCGCAAGGTGCAGGAGCAAGAAGAGCGCATTAAGGTTCTGGAGGCGAAATTGAGACAATGATCCGCGGCTTTGCCATCGTGTTGCTGCTGTCAGGCTGCGCCTCAATTGGCCCTTATGGTTACGGCCGCGGTACTGATCCTGCACTATACGGGGTACCGGACGCCGTCGTCGTGGTGCGTCCGCCCGAGCTCTACACGCGGCCCGAGATTGATGCGATCAATGCTGAGGCCGCTTGCCGTGCACTGGCGCGCAATTCGCTACAGGCCCAACGCTGCGGAGTACGCCGATGATCTCCACCCTGATAAGCGTGATCCTGCTGCTGATCGTGACGGGCGTCATCATCTGGGCGATCCAGAGCCTGCTGCCGCTAATCCCGCTCCCGGCCCCATTCCACACCATCATCCAGGTGCTGCTGGTGGTGATTGTGGTGATCGTGGTGGTCTACATCATCGCGGGACTGTTCGGGGTTGTCTCACCCGCGCGGCTTTAATACTCCGCGTGGGTGCGCCAGCGGAGCAAGCAGCGCTGACAGACAGAGACGCCGGGCGGGAAGGCCCAGCGTTGCCAGTACCGACGATGCAGCAGCCAACAAATCAGGCGGCGCACTCAGCTGCCGCCCGACGCCGGCGCCGCGCCAGACCCCACAGACCGAGCGCCCCGGCAATCAGCCCGGGAATGCCCGCGCCCAGAGCTGGGCCAGGGACCGCCTGTGGGATCAGAAAGAAGCTGTCCGGGCCATCGTTTGCGCCGGTGATGCGCGCGAAGAAGATAACCTGATCGCCCGCGCTGATGCCGTCGAGGGTTAGCCCGTTGATGGTGTAGTCGGGAAACCCGGTGCCGTTATTGGTGTCCGGAATGAGCGTTCCGCCCGGACCGGGTGAGTAGGCCGCCAGCACGGAGTGGGTAGTCAGGTTGAGGAACCAGAAGCTCTCGAGGGTCTGCGCCTGGTTGGTGTCGTTAACATCGAGGCCGACGCTAAAGGAACCGCCGCCATTGAGGATGGCGTTGAGCAACGTGCCATCGCCGACGGTATAGCCGGTGCCGACGGTATCGAGCGGCAGCGAGCCGCCGACCGTCGCGGTGGAGAAGAACGAGACCGTGGTTTCGTTTCCGGTATTACCAAAAAGATTGTAGCCAAACCCAGTGGGTTGCTGCGGCTGGTTGGCGCCGCAGATAATGCACGGCAGGTTCTGCACTTGGTTGCCGCTCGGGACGGCATCACTCAGGGTCAAATTGGCGGCGCCGCTGGTGTCCCAGTTCTGCCCGCCGAGCACGACAATGTCCGCGAACGCAGGGGTCGCGAGCGCCAGCGTGAGTGCTGCCGCCAGGATAGACTTTTGCATGGAAAAACATCCTTTGGTGTGGCGTTGGATTTGCGGCAGCAGTGTGACCGAACGTCGTTTGACTGTCGAGCACCATCTTTCCTAGAATGCGCTGCTCCGTTTGCTTGATGACCGCCCCGCCGGGCTGTGGCGTTGGTACCGGCGGGGCGTTATCATTTGCGCTTGCCGTTCAAGATCTCGGACACACGCCCTTGATTGCGCAGTCCCACCCGATCGGCGATCTGGCCCATGGTCATGTCGGTGGAGTAGGCAAGCGAGCGCACCTGCGCCTTGACCTCGTCCGAGATCTGCATGCGCAACCTGGGCGCCTGACGCACCGAGGGCGCGCGCCAGGTCTCGTTGAGCGCCAACTCCAGCAGTGACTTAGCGCGAGCGTCAATCGCGCACTCGTCGATCACGGTCAGGATCAGGCTGCGCGCCTTGTGCATGCTCATCCGATTAACCCCATGTAGAAAAACAGCAGCAGGAAGATACCGAGCGCGACCAGGCCCTCGGCAGCAGTGGCGATCAGCAGGCTCGTCATCGTGTGTACTCCCATCCCGCTCCGCACACCGGGCAGGCCAGCATCAACAAAGACCCTTCGCGGTAGACCTTCTTGGTGGCCCGGCTATCGCATTGCGGACAGACCCTGGCGGGGCGCTTTGACGGCGGCCCGGTTGGCACCGCGGGTAAGTCGCCGGCATTGGTGGTCCAGGTCGCTTTGGGCACCGACCGCACGTCTTGTGTGGTGGTCCAGCCCGCCTTTGGCACGACTGGAGGGATAATCGCCATTGGCTCGCCGAGCGGCTCGGGAGCCTTCTCCAGCACATTGCTCGCCTCAATCAGCAGGTCGGCGGTGTCGTAGGAGACAAACTCGATCGCCCATGGATCTTCATTCGTGGCGCGGGCGAGGATGTAGGCGGCGCAGGTGCGCAGCCGATCGGTCAGGTCAGTCACGCGGCGGCCCCTTGATCGTTGAAATGATGCACAAATTAATGATCGCGATCAGCAGCGCGACGGCCAATCCCCAAGATATGGCGGCGAGAATGGTCATGGTATCCCCCGTTGCTTGACGTTGTAATGGCTTTTATGCCATCTTGTCCACTAATAAAGCGTTAACGGAGCCCGTCATGCCCGAAAAAGATACACCGCTCTCGGTTGCGCTGCAGGAAAATCTGCGGCTGCGGCTGTTGCTGAGCGCGCTGCCCGACCCGATGCCGGACAGCGACTGGGCGCCGCGCTACATCGAGTGGTGGTTTCGTAATCGCAACCGCCTGCGTGCGATCGGCGCCCCGCCAGAGAACGTCGCATGAAGCGACCCCACCCCGAAATCCGTGAGCTGCTTTCTGAGATCGACTTCTATTGCGCCGAGAGAAACATCCCGCGCACCCGCTTTGGCATCGAGGCGGTGAACGATGGCCATCTACTCACACGCCTGCAGGCCGGGCGCGAGCCGCGCCGCGCCACGATCGAGCGGGTGCGCAAATTCATGAAACGCAAGAATGGCCGTACCCCGACATGAAGGACGAAATGACTGACATCGTGGGGCGGCTGCGCGAATACTCGAACGTTGATGGTGCGTTACGCTTGCCTCGACTATGCGGCGAGGCCGCCGACGAGATCGAGCGGCTGCGGTCGATTGCCATCGACGCCGACGACAAGCGTTGCCACGCTGAAAACGAGATCGAGCGGCTGCGGGTTGCCCTGCATAAATCGGAAGCCAGCCTGCTGATAGCGACGCTGGAGATCGAGCGGCTGCGCGCGGCGCTCCTGGTTGCCCAGCAGTGGATGCCCACTCCGCAGCAGGCGCTGGTGCCGTCCGCGAAAGCCGATGCCGAACTGGTAGAGCGGGCGCTAACCGGACGAAAAGGGGACGCATAATGCCTGCTGGAACAAACTGGGACGACCACCTGATCGCGCGCTTTACCGCGCTGCACAAAGACGGCAAGCGCAAGTTTTCACAGATCGCCGACATTTTGAACTATGAGTTTGGGCTGCAGCTGACCAAGAATGCCTGCATTGGCAAGGCCAGAAGGCTCGGGTTCAAGGAGCGTCCGCACGTGGCACCACCGCTGCCGCGCAAGGGGCAGAACCGCAAAAAGCGACCAACGCCCCTCCCCGTCGAGGTGATCGCGCCGGTGCTGCCGGGATGGCAGATCGAGCCGCCGATCCTGGCGGACACCAGCGGCCACATCACGATCTACCAACTCAAAGAGGGGGTGTGCCACTTCCCATTCGGGGAGCGCGCCCCCTACGCCTACTGCGGCAGCACGACCCGGCGCGGCATGTCGTGGTGTCCGCATCATGAGCACGTCGTCTACCCGCGTGGGACGATGCGATGAAATACGAAGAAGACTTCGCCGCGCAGCATGCCGCCGGCGCGCACCAGGAAGAAATCGTTTATCTGCTCAACAAGATCGAGCCCGCCCTGGAAGGACACGCGCGCGGCATCATCCTGATCACCCTGGTTCGCCTGATTGCTGTGATGCTCGGCCCGGCTAGCCCGAAATCGCGCGAGGAGCATATCAACGCGATCCCGGTCACCCTTCGCGGCATCCTGGAAAAGATGGACGAGATCATGGTGCGGGCCAAGCGATGAGGGTCGCCGCCTATCGGCGCAGCTCATCCGAGCATGACCTGCAAAAGCAGGTGCTGGCGTACATTTCGCTGAAGGGCAACCACGTCTTTGCCTTCGCCATTCCCAATGCCGCCAAGCGCACCCCGGCGACGGCGGCGCGAATGCGGGCGGAGGGGCTGATGCCGGGCGTGGCCGATCTGTGTGTCATGCTGTTGGGCGGCAAAGTTGGCTGGCTCGAGCTCAAGGCCGCCAGGGGGCGGCAAAGCCCGGAGCAAGAGATGTTCGAAGAGGTCTGCGAGGTGCTCGGTCACTGTTACGCGGTGGCGCGCACGCTCGACGAAGCGATCGCAATTCTCAAGTCATGGGGTGCATTAAAATGAAGAAGAGAAAGCAAAACTACTACCGTCGCATGGACAAGCTGCTGTTCCAGATGATGAAGGTGGCAAGAAAAGAAAATCCAGCCGACGCCTGCGCCGCCTGCTGCGCCACCCTCGCCATCGTCTACAAATCCATGAATGGGGATCAACGTGAAACCGTTTCCCCGATCATTGCTCAATGCATTGCCCTGATCACCAAGGATCGACCCGGCGAACAGGTCCACTGAATGATTTCCTCCTACGAGCGCCATAGCCCAAGCAAGCTGAACCTGTTTTGCGCCTCGCCGGCAATGTTCACCTTGGAATATGTCAAGGGCATTCGCCAGGAGGTGGGTCCGCCGGCGCATCGTGGTGTAGCGGTGGAGGATGGTGTTACGCACGGCTTGAACAACCTGACGGCGCCGTTGGCCGACTGTGTCGCCATTGCGCTCGCCACTTATGACGCGCGCACCACGCTCTCGGGCGACCCGCGGCGCGACAAGTACCGTGACACCATCAAGGACATGGTGGCGACTGGCGTCAATGAGTTGCGCAAGTACGGCATCCCCACTGGCACGCAGGGGCTGGTGGAGTGGCACCCCGATGGTTTGGCGTTACCGATCGTCGGCTATTATGACTACCAATGGGATAACCACGGTATCCTTGTGGATCTCAAAACATCCGAAAAGATGCCGAGCAGCATCAAGTTCGCTCACGCGCGGCAAGTGGCACACTATGCGGTGTCGGATAATATCGACGCACGATTAGCGTACATCACGCCAAAGAAACTGGAAGTTTTTCGTCTTGAGAATGTGCGGCAGCACCGCAATGCGTTGTATGAAATCGCATTGACGGTTGAAGATTTTCTAAATCAGAGCGATGATCCCGATGTGCTGATGCGCAAGGTCAAGCCCGATCTCGACAGCTTCTACTGGGGCAACCCGGCGATGCGCCAACTCGCCTACGAGCACTGGAGGATTTGAATGCGGTTCAAGCCACCCTGGTGCTTATTTGGCTATGCGTGTCCAACCCAGGGTGAAAGGACACGCTAGCAGTGGGATCGGTCAGAAACGCGGCAACCGGGAAGCCAGAAGCCCACGAGGCCCGGCACTGATACTCCAATTCCGGGGAAAGCCGGAGTGGCAACGCGGCAGGCCGATTGCTGCATTTGAGGACGTGACCCATGTCGTCGACTTATGGCTTTGAGATCAAATCAGGTGGCGCAGGCGGAGATTTTCTTCCCATCGTGCGCTACGACGCCCGAGCGGGGCGTATCTTCCGCGACGATCGTGTCGTCCAGGCTGAGGGCTACAAGACCGAGCCGGTCGACATTACCAACAAGTTCAAGGCGTTGTGCGATTTTGAGAACATGGAAGTGGGGTGGATGAAGTTCGCCCCCGGCACGCCGCCCTCGTTTGCGATGGCCAAGCGGGTCGACGTTGTGGCCAAGACGGCATCAATTCCCGATCGTCCATCCGAGGACCACCGCACCGGGGTGCGCTTTGTGCTCAAACTCGCCGCCGAGATTGGCGGTGACAAGCCGATCCGGGAAATTTCCTCGACGGCGGGCACCTTCCTGAATGGCTGGAAGGAAGTCATTGACGCCTATGATGCTGCCAAGGCGGCCAATCCGGGCAAGCTGCCGGTGATCCAGATTGATAAGGATAACCCGACGGTCCCGGTCACCACCGGCCAGGGGCAGCGGCAGTCGACCAACTACATGCCGAAGCTGCACCTGGTGGGCTGGGCGCCGCGCGGTGACTTGGTGCCCAACCTGCGCGGGGTGGGGCAGAGCAACGTGGGGCAGGTGGGGAAACCTGAGCAAACCCCGCAGACCAATGGTGCCGCTCCCGCGACGGGCGCGCAGCGTGCGCCGGCGCCACAGCAGCAGAACCTGGCGGCAGAATTTTCTTCTGATTTCGGCTGATCGCTGACATGGTTGGGGGCGGGAGTCTTCGAGCCCTCCCGCCCCCGATACCCGTATTGGCCTTGAACCCGAATACAGGTGAGCCTTGACGCTAGCACTTAGCAATACACTCACAAAGCATTGGTTTCGTTCGCTTTCGTACCAAAGAGCGAACTAACGCATGGGCAATTCACTCCCTCCGTTTGAGCCTGACTTCGCCACCCCGGCGGACTGGGCCACGATGTATCGCGCCGCCGGCCTACAGGTCGTGCCCGGCTACATGCCGGGGGAGGGCAACGGCTCCTGGAAGCGACCGCTGTTATCGTCGTGGACGGCGCATCAGAACGACTTGATGGCGGACGACGCCTTCGCGCGGCTGTACGGCGAGGGTGGCAAGCATATTGCGCGGCAGAACATGGGCCTGATCACGGGGCGGTGTTCCGGCAATGCCTTCATCATTGACTTAGATGTCCATAAAAACCCTGCCGCTTTGGCGTGGTGGAACGCGATCTTGGAGGTGGAGAACAACGGGATCGAGTTCGATACGGTCGAGCAGCGCACCGGCGGCGGCGGTATTCAAAAGCTATTCCTGGCCCCGCCCGGCTTTGTGGTGCCGACGATTAAGACGGCGATCGGGGTGGATATTCGCGGCCAGGGCGGCTTTGCGGTGCTGCCGCCTTCCCTGCACGAGAGCCGGGCGCATTACGGCTGGCTTCCCGGGCGGGCCCCTTGGGAAATCGAGATCGAGGTCGCGCCGGCCTGGCTGTTGGAGGCCATCACCGACCTAGCCGAGGCGCATGGTGGGGGCCCAGCATATTCGGCCATTACGATGGGCACCAATGGCCCGGTAAATCCGGGAATTAGCGGGCCACACATCCCGTCCGGCGAACAGATCCTGAACGAGTTCGGAATTGCGGTCGACGGGCGCGAGAGCCTGATGCGCGATGTCGTTTGGCACGCGGTGCTCGAGCTCTACCGCGAGAGCCCGATCAAGCCGCCGCAAGCCGCCTGGCGCGAGGCGTGCGCGCGCGCCTACTTGCGTTACGAGCAGGCGGCCGAGACGCGCCTGACCGGCACGGCGCGCACTGAGGGGCTCGAGCGCGAGGGGCGCGGCACCACGCTATTCTTCCGCAAATTCGTGCGCCTGATGCGGGTGTGGGGGTCGCCGAAGATGGTGGCGGAGGCGGCCAAGCCGCCGCCGGTCAAGGAAAAGGCGTTCGGATCAGACTTTCACGAAGACTTTGCACCGATCAATCCAGCGACCGGCCAGGTCTTTCCGTCGTTATTGCTGACGGCGCAGGAGTTTGTCGCTGGCTTTACGCCACCGTCGTACCTGATCGATGGGATTGTGCAGTGCGGGTATTTGTATTCGCTGACGGCGCGCACGCATCACGGCAAGACCGCGGTGACGATGTACATCGCGCAGTGTGTGGCGCGTTCCGAGCCAATGCACGGCTGCCGTGTGCGTGGCGGTACTGTGCTGTTGCTGGCGGGTGAAAATCCGGATGACATCCGCGCCCGGTTCTTGGTGCTGGCAGAGGCCTACGGCTTTGATGCAACGACACTGCGGATGCGGTTTATTGCCGGCGTGGTCGATCTGGTGGCGCGCATGCCCCAGATCCGCGCCGAGGCGGCGGATATTCCCGATCTGGTGCTGGTCATTGTCGATACCGCTGCGGCGTATTTCCCCGGCGACGAGACCAATTCCAACTCACAGCAAGGCGCCTATGCGCGGGTGTTGCGCGAATTGACGGTCCTGCCCGGCAAGCCGGCGGTGATCGTGAATTGTCATCCAATCAAAAACGCCGCGCGCGAGAACCTGCTGCCGATGGGCGGGTCGGCCTTCGTCAATGAGGTCGACGGCAATCTGACGCTTTGGGCCAACAACGAGCGGCAGGCGTCGCTGCATTGGGGGGCCAAGTTTCGCGGGCCGGAGTTCGATCCGCTGTCATTTGAACTCATTACCGCGACCAGTCCGGTGGTGAAGGACGCCGAGGGGCGGCTAATGCCGTCAGTGGTCGCCCGGCCAATTTCAGACGCCACACTCGAGGCGGGGGAGCAGGTGCAAGAGAGCGATGAAGACAAGGTCATGCGGCTCATCCACACCAATCCCAAGGCGTCGTTCGCGACACTGGCCGAGAAGGCCGGGTTTACCTTCAACGGTCGCCCGCAAAAGCCACGCATTCAACGCATCGTGGAACGCCTGCGGGACGACCGGATGGTGGTCAAGCACCGCGGCGGCAAGTACCGGCTGACCAAGAAGGGCGCCAAGGAAATTGGCGTCGACAAGGAGGGGGACGACGATGAGTAACGTGCGCATGCCGCTCGCGATGCGGGCGGATGACGGTCGTATCGTCGGTATCGATACGGTGATACGCGGGCTTGGCTGTAATTGTATTTGTCCTGAATGTTCAGGGCCGTTAGTGGCAGTCAAGGGCGAAGTTTACCGGCATCATTTTCGTCATGCGGCCGATACGGTGACATGCATCGCGGCGCGCGAGACCGCACTGCACAAATTCGCCAAGCAGGTCATCTGCGAGGCGTGTGACGTAACGTTACCCGATGATCTTGGGTCTATGCAGAAGGCGCAGGCCGAGGTCTGGCTCGACGGCATCCGGCCCGATGTCCTGGCGAGCTATGACAGCGAGACGGTGGCGATCGAGATTTATGTGGCGCACCGGGTGCCGCGCGAGAAGCTGGAAAAGATCTATGACCGGGAGCAGACGACGGTTGAGATCGATTTGAGCTATTTTCGCGACGCTGAGTTGACGGAAGATCAATTGCGCAAGGCGGTATTGTGGTCCGCCGACCGGCGCTGGCTTTACGATCCATTGCATGTCCGCCGTCAACGCCAAGAAGCCTACGAGCGCGACGAGGCGGAAGGGCGACGACTGCTTGCGGAAATGCGCCGGGAAATAGCGGAGTTCGAGGCGGCGCGGGATGCAGCCGCGCTTAAGCAGGCCGCCGCTTGGGAGGCGCAGCGCCTCATTGAGGCGGAACGACGCGCCAAAATCGCCGAGGAGGCGGTTCGGCGGGAGCAGACACGGCAGTCCGCCAAAGAAGCAGAAGCCAGACTACAGGCACGAGAAGAGGCCGAGCGCCGCCAGCTCGCGGAAATTCGCCTTGGGCCAAATCTACAGAAATTGGTCGCTGCGCACGGCGGCTACGACAAGATCACGCCCGAGGCTTGGGACCGGTTCCAAGCCGACAAACGGCGCTGGCTGGACCGCCTGCGCCATGGCGAATTGGTCTGAAAAATGGGGGATTTAAGGATGTATACAACTGATACGCTCGCTCTGATACGACAGAGGGGGTCAAAATTGGAAAACGTATCAAAAAATACAATGCCGATACGACCCGATACGAACGCTTGTAACTTATTGAAAAAACATAATAATCACCGTATCGGAATAGGATACGACGCCCCCGACCCTAGGAGGGGCATCGTATCCGTATCGCATCCGTGCGCAGCGTAGCGCAGCGTCCCCCGCGAAAAGATACAAAAACTCTAAAATCTTTCCTCTTGGCAAAGTTTGGTAAGCTAGTGTAAGCTTTGTCATAGGAGGTGAAGATATGGTACAAAGGTATCCTGATAGTATCGGGCACACGATCAAGTCTGGCGCTAGGGAGCTTGGCATCAGTCACAGAACCATGCGGAAGGCTGTCGAGAAGGGGGATGTGAAAGTCGTCGACTTTGGCGGGATCAATAGGATCACGTTCGAGGAGCTGGAACGCGTTCGCAAACTGCTCAGGCTGAGAAAGCGAAGCTATGGCGAAGAACCAGACCAACCAACAACGGCCTGATCGCTGGGACGCCCTGCACGGAACGCACATCACCGGGCGTTCCTACATCGATGGCGCCGAAGCATTGGCAATCGAGATGGAAAAAAAGTGGGGCACCGATCGCTTACGGCTTCTCGTCTCCCAGGAGCTGCGCGAGAAGTTCGATCGGCAAAGATATCTGTTCCGTCAGGCGATCGAGTCCGGCACCCTCGAGACTGTCCGTCGCGAAGCCGAGCGCATGTGTACCGCCCTCTACGCGCTCGACGGCGCGGCGAAGGCGTCAGGCGCATCCCCGATCGATGCCGAGATCATGGAAATCGCCCTCGCATCTGGAACCGTACTGGCGATCGTCGGCGAGCCCGACGACGCACGGCGTGCCTTCGCACGCGCGGACGGCCGGCGCATGATCGTCTACACGCTCGAGGAGGTCGCTACGATCCTCTCCGGTTACCCAAGCGTCAATGCCACTAAGCAGGTCTGGCCTGGCGCCACGGTCACCAAGGTCCGCCGCCACGTTCCCGACCCGCTCGATGTCATCGCGCACCCCACAGGGCTCGATGACGCACTCGATGACCTGTGGACAACGGAGCAAGACGCATGAGAACTTTTATTGCCGCAACGTCACTCATTATGGCGCTGACTTCCGCAACGGCACAAAAGGCCGATCGCGTTATCGATGATCCAATCGTGCCAACCAAGGTGCGAACCATCACGATTGGACCCGATGAGCCGATCATGCCGTTTAAGGGGCGCTGGGAGCCCGCAGGGCTGTTACTTGGTGCGAAGCCAGCCGAACAGCCTCCCGTCGCGCAAAACGCGCCCGCGGTCATCCCAAGGGCCTTGGTAAGCCTTCCACAGGCGAGAAGGCTTTCTGAGGACACTCGCCCCGCGCAGGTGTTGTGTATCAAGAACAAGATGCGAACCGTGTGGCATGGCCGTTCTTGGAACTGCCGCAAATGAGCGAGGATATTGACGCGATGCGGCGCTGGGAGGCGCTGTCGCAAGAGGCCAATAAGGTGTTTGCCGGTCAATCGATGGAGGACGTCGGCGGTGCCCTCGCCCTCCTCACAGCCATGCTAGTGGCAGGCGTTATGCAGGATGAGGATCTGGAAGAGCACGACCCCAGGGCCGTGGCGATGGCGATCGTCGCTAACCATAGCACCATGGTGATGCGGTTAATCCCGTCGTTTCTCGAAGCGGTCGAGGCGGGTGGTGGCTGGGATCAATTTACCAAAAAGGGGAGGCACTAATGGACTGGAATGGACAAATCGAGGTCGGCAAAGACGGCAGAGCACCCGACATCGTGCCGAGCCGTCAGCATCGTGTGGCAGCAGGTTTGGCCGCGGTGCAGGAGGTCGAGGCCGAGCGCGATGCCTACAAGGAGCGGCTCGATAATCTACAGACCGAGCACCGCGGGCTCAAAGCCGAGCACGACGCCCTCTCGCTCGCCTACGAGCGGGCGCAGAACGATATTACGACCTGGCTACAAGACCGCGACGAGGCAGTAACCAAATTGGCGGCGTTTGAGGCGGTGTTTAACGCGGTTTTGGCGGTGATGCAAAAGCATCGTGCTGGTATCCAGGAGGATACCAGCACGACACCAAAGGCTCACCCGATCGAGGCGGCGCTGGGCAGAAAACCTACCAGCGGGTGACTTCCAAATCGTAGATGTCCTTGCCGGTCCGCGCGAGAACCTTGCGGATGAGACGCATATCCATCGGCACGTCTAGGATGACGTTGCCGGTGGCATCGATGCAGGCGTCGATGAACTCGCGCAGCTCGATCAGGTCGCGCACTTGCCTGCCTTCGATCAGCTGATTGCCGGGAAACAGGCTTTCCAGTTGGGTCATGGTCATAGCTCCACAATCTTGATGCTGTCGCCTACGCCGAGCGCCCAAGAATGGCGCAGCAGTTTGATGAGGGCGTTTTCGATGTCATCGTAGGGGTCTTCGGGGATGTCCATGGTGTGGCGATGGACAATATCGCTGTAGGCGTTGAGCATCTGAATTTGGATTTTCATGCTGCCACCTTCTGGCCAGTGCGAGCCGCAACACGCAGGGTGCGCACCGCGGTGACGTTGGTGTGCGCGGCGATGAACTGGCGCGAGAGGTGCTCGCGGACCGCCTTCATATCGAGCGTCTCGCGCTCGCTCTCGCTGATCGAGAGGCGGAAGGTCTCGCCCTCATAGGCACCCGCCGGCAGGTCGATCAGCGCCTGCTTGAGTGCCTTTTCCTGTGCCTCGAGGTCGGCAATGCGCGCCTTGAGGGTGCCGAGGTCGTCGATGATCTGGGAGAGGTTGGTCATGGTCGTGTGCTCCGTTGGGTTAAGGGTTAGAGGGTGCCGATGCGGGTGTCGCCTTCGTAGATTGCAACGAAGAAACCAAAGAGGTTTTCTTCCACGGTGTAGGTCCAGTCCGTGTCATCGGCGGCGTTGAGGTCTGCGAGATCCTGCGCTGCTGCGCGGGTCTGGAAGCAGGTGAGGCGGTTGGCGGAAATGGTGGTGTGCATTTGCTTGCTCCGTTGTTGATGTCACGAATGTACTGCCAATTTGTCAGGGTGTCAACAGCAATCTTGCCAGATTGACAATATTTTTCCTGTGACCCATATTGCTTTGATGGACCAAGACAATCGCGCCATGTCGCCGCGGGAGTTCGAGCGCACGCTCGAGGCGCTGGGGCTGTCCAAGGCTGGCGCCGGCCGCTGGCTCGGGATCTCCGAGCGTACCGTGCACCGCTACGTGGATGGGGACGCCGAAGTGCCGGTCTCGACCGTCTTCTTGCTGCGCGACATGCTGGAGCGGGGCATCGCCCCCAAGGTGCCCAAGCGCCCGCGACCCGTGGTAGCCGACCACCTAACCTCCCCTATAGCTTGACTATTTCGCACTGACTGACGCATGGTTCCGCGCCGGGTCGCGGGTCGGACTGCAGTCAATGTCACATTTGCGGGTGGTTCCGATCACGGATCACGAGAGCGTCCGCGCACGCGCTAACCTCTTATCCGACATGGCGCTGCTGGCTATCAAAATCGCCGACGAACTGCACGACATCGATCAGCGCTTGCGCAAGCTGCGCGCTGATATCGAGCGGCTGCAACAGGGCAAGGGGGCATCGCTAAGTGTCTGATGCCTCTGCCGAAGTTCTCACAAAAATTGCCAGCCTTGCGCGTGCTC
>Ga0184624_10000042_pt1 | contig 31851 bp, 46 predicted proteins | sample PLM3_5_b1_FD_133157 | JGI IMG/M metagenome (GOLD analysis project Ga0184624, IMG submission 133157) | Groundwater sediment microbial communities from an aquifer in East River, Colorado, USA - PLM3_5_b1 | ecosystem: Environmental > Terrestrial > Soil > Riparian zone | place: USA: East River...
CATTGTGCCGACGCCAGCCCTGAGTGAGTTCCTAGTGATTGCCGACGAAAGCGGCCCGGACTATCTGGCCGAGATCGACAAGAAGGCCGCGTTCAGCATTGAGTCGTTCGATGCACGGGCGGCGCCTCGGGCGCGTCCTCGTCGGGGGTCTCAGGGGTCTCAGGCGTATCAGGGGTCTCGTCCTCGGGCAGCTCGGGCTGGTCGTCGTCGGGGTCCACGATCGTCTCGTCAGGTTTCGGGCTCATGGGATGCCTCCGAGGTTGCAGCTTTTTCGTCATAGACGGCGTCAGCCTGAAGTTCTTTCACGTAGGGAACCGTCCGCGCTTGAACGACGACTTCGCGCCATTCAGCTTCGCTGAGCAGTCGATGGAACACCAACGTCAACGTGATCGCGTTGATCGGATGATCGCTTTCCACGCTACGACTCGTCGGCGTCGGCGGTGCCGCCGAAGCGTTCCTGCTTCTCTTCGTCGCTGATGACTTCGATCGGCTTGCCGGTATACCGATTCGCGATCACCCACTCGGTCTCGTGCAGCTCGTACGTCTTCGTGTCGGTGAAGACGCGCGGCAGGCCGTCGGTGAACAGGTCCGGGATCAGCACCGCGCCGATCGGCAGCGGCGCCGCCGCGAGGTACTGCTCGGCGTAGACCTTGAGCGGCCGTTCGGTGTGCTGCTGCTGGTTCCCGGCCGGCGGATGCGGAGGCGGCATGGCGGTGATCTCCTTCAGGCGATTTCGTAGCTGCCGCGGACGGACAGCACGGCGCCCGCGGCCCAGGTGAACGGCGTCGTCGGGTTCACGAGCGCGCCCGAGGACGTGGTCATGTAGACGTACGAGCCGAGGCTGTACGCCGTCATCGAGCCCTGGACGGCGCCCCCGGCGGTCATCGCGCCGCACCGCAGGTTCACTTCCTGCGCCGGCCCGCCGAACGCCACGCTCGGAAAGGGGAGCCCCAGCATCCAGTACGAGCTGGTCCCGTAGGTCGTGGTCGATCCCATCCGCAGCACGATCGCGACGTCGACCCACTTGCCGATCTGGAGGTAGCGCCCCGTGATGATCCCGTTGCCCATGCCGGGCCCGGTCCCATCGGAGCCAGCCCACCCCGGGACGTACGGCGTCCAGAGGCCGGCGACGCCGGGCAAGGCGTCGATCGGATCGAGGATCACGTCCTTGATGTCTTGCTTGCCCCAGACGGTGCCGACGGTGTTGGTGCCGTCGTCGTCGACCAGGGCGTTGTACGGACCACGGTTGATACCCATTTACACCCCGAGGGCTTTCGTCAGTTTCCGCAGCAGGCTATCGAGGGAGAAGCGCGTGCTCGAGGCGGTGACCTCGAAGCGCGGGTAGAGCCCGGGCGCGATGTCGATCTCGCTGATCTGCACTTCCTGAATCACGAGGTCGGCGGTGATCGGCGGGCTGGCGAGGGCGACGGTGACCGGCTTGCCGGATTTCGTTTTCACGTCCCGGGTCGCGTAGCGCACGGTCTGAATCGGCCGAGAGAAGATCGCCAGCGTGGCATCGCACAGCGCGGTCAGCGACAGAATGCCCCGGCGTTCGTCCACCAGGATCGGCCCCTCATAGACGCCATCCGCCAGCACGCGATTGTTCCCGACGTCGATCGCGGCCTGCGTGTCTTGCGCGGGCACGTGGTCGCGCTGCACCCAGATGTGCACGCGCGCCCCACGGGGGATTGGCACCGTCAGACCGGTCACGCCGGTCAGGGCGGGGACCGGGACCACGGTCGTGCTATACAGCACGCTCGTCCGAATGGACCCCGGCCCGTCGACCGGAATACCCGTCAAGCTATTGCCACTCACCGCCGCATACCGGACGCGGTCGCCGCTCGAGGTGATGAACCAGCCGCCCGTGGGGGCAAACGAGCCAGCCCCGGTCGTCAGGATGGACGTGGCGCCCGCGTTGTATTGGCCGGTCGCCTGCGTCAGGCCCGCCGTATCACTCGCCGGGGCATTCGCGCCGAGACTCCCGTCGGCCGTCGCATCCTGCACGCCCGCCGTCGCCGTGTTGTTCGCGATCGTCTGCTGGAGCTTCAGTTGCGAGGCATTGACGGCGGTGCGATAGACACGGCGGCTGGTCGTCCCGCTGGGACCGACGGCCACCCCTGCGATGTTGACCCGGCGGAACGCCGGAATGTTCGCGGTGCCCACACTCGGCGGGGTGGCGGCGCTGGCGATGTCCGCATCGCCTAAGTAGAGGTCATAGACAGGACTCGCAAAGCCGCCGCTTTGGCTGCCGAAGAGCCGAAACGTGCCCCCGTTCACGCTCCGGTAGAACCGGACACCCGTGATAATGCCGTGGGCGACACTCTGGCTCAGGCCGGCATACGTGAGGTAGATGTTGACCCCGAAATTCGCGTCCGCGACGATGCCCGGCGACACATTCCCGAGGACCGTCTCGCCGTAGTCCGTCACAAACGTGTACCCGTAGCGGTACGTGGCCCCAGCGGTCAGCCGATGCGGAACCGGATTGTAGTAGCCATATTCGCTCTGCTGCGGATTGGGGACTTCGATGGACGGGCCAATCGGCACCACGTCGTACGTGGTCACGCTTTGCCGAGGCCCGACCAGCGTGCTGCCCGCCGCGGTCACCCACGCGAAGGCGTACTCATAGACGCCGAGAGCTAAGCCGGCGCCGGCTGCAATCGTGACGGCCGGCGCGGTACTCGGCGTGACGCCTGGACCGACCAGCGCGCCCCCCTCGGTGGCCTGCAGCCCGGTGTAGCCGAGGATCAGCGTCGGCGACCCGTCGGGGGTCGTCGTCACAATGGCCCGGCCGCCGAGCGGGTCGAACATCACCGCATCCTCGACGGGCAAGATCGTTTCGCCCGCGACGACATCCACGGGCACCACTTCGCCGTGGCCCCGTCCGTAGACGCGCGTGCGCAGCTGCGAGACATCCTGGCTCTCGGCGATCGGGGGATCGTTCAGGAACGGATGGCCGGCATCGATCGGATCACACGGGTCCTCGAGCAGCTCGAGGAACAAGAACGCGATGCCCTCCTCGAACTTGTAATAGCCACCAATCAAGTTGGCCATCTGCGCGAAGGCCGCGCTCATGCCCTCGGTGCCGTCGAGAAAGATGTCGACCAGCGGCAGGCCCGCTTCAATGCCGGCGGTCGAGAGGTCGGGCGCGTAGGTCGTGATCAGTTCGATCGCGACGGCGGTCGCCGAGACCCGGTTCCAGACGCCGAAGGGGCGGCGCCGGTTCGCGAGCGCGGTGTCATCGATGGCCGCGCACTCCCACGCGACGGTCGAGGGCCGGCCGACGTAGCTGATGGCCACCGTCTGCAGCGTGCCGGAGAAGAGCACGATCGGAAAGTCGGCGTCGAGCGTCACGACCAGCTTCTGATTCGGCTGCGGGGCCGTGGGGCCGTAGTACGTGAACCCGCAGGTATTCGGCGCGTCGTTGAGGATGTCGGAGATCCGCAAGTTGCCGACCTTGACCGCGCCCGTGATCCGCACGCCCGAGAGATAGATCCCGACCTTGGTCGCGCGGATCGGACTCAGCGCCGCCGGCAGGTAGTTCAGCCTGAAGTTGTTCAGGCGCGCGGTGCCGAGGACGGCGGGCTGCATCGGCATCAGCTCGCCCCGAACTGCTGGCCTCTCATGGCCGCTCGCATAATCTCGTCGCTCACCTGGCGGGCGACGTCGGCGGCCGTGCCGTTCACGTGAATCGCGATGTGCTGCACGACGCCGGCCCGCCCGTTCGGGACGATGCCGCCGCTCGTCGAGGGCACGAAGAGTTCCGGCCCGCGCTCGCCGACCATGTAGGGCTGGCCGCTGGTGACCGGCCCGCCCGCGGCCCTGGCGAAGATCGGCGGGGCGACGTAGATGGGGCTCTGCATGCCAGTCTTCGGGCCGCCCACGGCGGCCGCATTGCCGACGACGTCGACCGCCATCCCTTTTTGCACCTGGTTGGCCACGATGTTGAGCAAGGCCAGCGTATCCATCCCCTTCTTGGCGACCACATCGAGGGCATCTGTCGCGGACTTGCTAATCGCGGCAGCTTCGCGCGCGGCCTGCGCCATGATGAGCCGGGAGTACTCCTCCAACTGCGCCGGTGCCCCGGCGTACGCCTTGATCTTGGCCGCCGCGGCTTCGTTGACCTTGGCGATTTGGTAGTCGGTGCTGCTCAACGTCGAGCGCAGGATGAGGTCGTGTTCGTCCTGATGGAGTTTCGTGATCTCGTCGCTCGCCTTTTTTTCGGCTTCCTTCCGCTTCTGCGAGGACTCTTGTTCGACCTTGTCGAGGCCCAAGACGCCCTGCTCGCGCTCGCGGCGGTTGTCCTTCTCGATCTTCGCGATCTCCTTCAGGGTGTCCTGAAATTCCTTCAGCGCCCGGCCGTGCAGCCCGGTCGCCGTCGTGGCCGCCTCGGTCGAGGACGTCGATTCCTTGGTCTCCTTGATGTGCGTGGTCGTAGCACCTGTCGCGGCGACCATCGCATCGCGTGTCGTGACGAGGACGCCCCCCAGCTTGTCGAGCGTCTTATCGAACTCGGAATTGCCGGTCACGCCCTTGAAGGCTTCCTGGGCTTCGGCATCGAGGGCCTTGGCCGTGCCCCACAGTTCGTCGGCCATCGTGCGCGCCGACGCGGCGGCCAGGCGCGTTTGCTCCGTCGCGAAGGGCAGGTACGTGGCGCCCTGGGCAATGCGCGCATACGCCTCGGCCGCGGCGGCCGACATGTTCACCAGGCCGGACTCCACCCCGAGCACGACCGTCTTCACGAGCGACCACGCGATGTTGAAATCGCGCGCGCCCTCGATGGCGAACCGCGCAAAGTCGACCACGACGATCGCCGCCTTATTGACCGCGAGGGCGATCGCATCAATCAGGGCTTGCTGATTGCCCCCGAAGGCGTCGACGAGCGCCTTCTTCAGCGTCGAGAAGCCCGCCTCGAGCGTCTCCGACTCCGCGATGGTCTTCCCGAGTGCCAGGCGGAAATTCGTCCACGAGGTCTCGGCCTGGGCGACGTGTTCGCCGAGCCCATCGGTCTGTTCGCCGAGGCGGGCCGTGGCCGCCCCGACGGCCTTGAGCATCGCCTGGCGATCGGCGTGCAGCTTCTCGTCGTCGTCCAGTTTCTCGGCCGTGGTGCCCAGGCTGGCCGCGTAATCGTCCTCAGCCGCCTTCAGATCGATCTGCCCGGTGAGCATCTCCAGCGCCCGCCCCCGGCCGCTCAACATGGCGTCGTTCATCGTCTCGAGGGCGGTCTTGACGTCGACCCCGGTGGCTTGCGCCAGCGCGAACGCGCCCTTGGCGAGCGTGTTGAACTGCGCGTCGGTGAGCGTCATGCCGGCGGCGAGGTCCCGGTTCGCCACCTGCATGAGTTCAAAATCCGTGATCGTGTTGTGCGTGCCCGTGCGCAACGCGCCGAGGAGCGTGTCCCCGAGCCGGCCCGCTTCGTCGGTGAGATGGGCGAAGTTGCCGGCGACGCCCGAGACCGTGGCGCCCTCGAGCGCCAGTTCGCCGATCTCCGTGACGAGCTTGACGATGGCGTCGAAGGCTTTCTCCGCGCCTTTCAGAATCAGATCGGCCGTCACGAAACTGCCGACCAAGGTCGAAAAGGAGGTCGTGGCGGTCTTCGCGCCCGTATCGAGCTTCTTGAAATCCTCCGCGAGCGCGGCGATTTCCGGCGGCACGGCCTGGCCCATTGCGGTCAACTTCTCGGCGGCCTCGGTGGCGGTCGCGCCGACCTTCCGGAGTTCCTTCTCCGTGAGGTTCGAGCTGCCGCCGACGCGCTCGACGGCCTCGGCCATCAGCGTCGCATCCTGGATGATCTTGCGCCCGGTAAAGTTGTCGACCATCCGATCGAGCGACGCCTTGACCTTCTCGGAGCCGGTCTCGAAGCCCTTGAGCGACACCACGGCCTCATCGCAGGCGCGCGTGAAGTCGCTGAAATCCGCGAACAGTTCGCCAGTCAGGGCCATGCGTTATCGGCTTTCCTGATTCAGCATGTCGATCAGCACGGTATAGACCTCGCGCGGGAGGGCGCGCACGTCGTCATACGTCCAGTGCATCGCGCGGCAGACATTCAGGTCGCTGCGGATGCGGGCACGCCAGCCGTCCCAGCCGGGGTCGCCTTTTTTTTTGCGAGGAGTTGCTCTTGCGCGGCTTCGTGCTTGTCGAGCGCGGCGACCAGTTCGCGCAACGTCCCCTTGTCGAGGGCGCCGATGGTGTCGCGGCGCGCGGTCTCGGGGTCATCGAGGGCGTAGGGGATCGCTTGATCCGCCTCGCCGACGAACGACCAGCCCACGACATAGGCGAGGATTTTGGCGAACTTCTGCCGGTCGGCCATCGCGGTGAGGAGGTCGTAATACTCGCCCGCGTTCAGCTCACGCTTGCAATCGATCCAGTCGCCGTCCGACAGTGGCACGCGGACCACGGCGGGCAGGACGACCCGTGAACGCCCCATAGACTCGTCTCCTTTGTTGCACCCAGGGATCCCGTCGAGGTCTTACCGCAGCGGCGGATCGAGCCACGCCGACCACCGATGCCCGTCTGGATGGAGCGTCATCGATCGGATCGGCCAGCGCCACTCGCCTTTGGTGTGCTTCGCGTGGAGCACGAGCGGTCGCTGGGCCATCTTGAAGGCGTCCGCGAGGACCACAATGCCGCTCGCGGACCAGCCGCTGGTCTTCGACCAGGTCACGCGATAGCCGTTGATCGCCGCCGCCGTGTAGTACTGCCACTTGACGGCGGCGACGACGCCCTCGATCACCCCCGGCGGTCCTCGTCACGGCGTGCGCCCCGCGCGGCGAGCGGCAGCGCCGTCGGGAAGGTCCACGGGCCGGCGCCGACGAACGTGCCCGAGACCGCGACGCCGCCATTGGCGTCGACCGAAATCTTGCCGTCGATCAGGCCCTTGCCGGCCCACTTGATGTCGACGTCGGCCTCGTTCGGGTACAGCTCGAGATAGGGCTTCGTGGTGCCGAAGATCACCGAGAACACATCGAGGCCATCGACAGGGTCGAACCATCCCCCGTAGCTGCCCTTCAAATCCGGAAGACCGTCGACGTATACGTGGTTTGAATCTCCAAACGCCGTGACGCGAACGTGGTCTTTGGACATGTCCAATTCCCACTTGTCGAGGCCCGCGACCACGACCGCGCCCACGCCGCCCACCCCGGCCGGATCCATCTTCACTTGCCCGTGCGCGCCATGCAGTCGATCATCAGCAGCCATTGGCTCTTCTCCTTCGGAACCCGGTTACAACGTGCGCGGCGAGACCCAGACGGTGAACTCGGCGCCGCGGTGACTCCAGCGAATCGAGCGGTCGATGTCGTCGATCTCGTCGTAGCGAATGCGATCCCGGCGCCGCGCCAGCTGCAGGCGGTAGCCGGGAATGGTCAGCGCCAGCGGCGGCGCCGGGGGTGGCGGGTCGAGGATCGCGTCGATGCGCGCTGCGGCCGCCTTGATGTTCCGGGCGCCGCCCCCTGTCGACAATTCGACGGCCTTGACGGCGTACACGTACGTCTCCCACGCCCGCCCGCCGAACTCGTGCACGTCCGCGTTGTCGGCCAGCGACACCAGCACGTACCGCGTCGACTTCTCGGGCGCGAGGCCGAAGTAGACCCCGTTCGGCATCAGCGCCAGCAGCTCGGTGTCGCTCCCGAGCCGCGCGACGATCGCGTTGTCGATGTCGGAGGAATCAGACATGCCCCCGCACCTTTAGGCCGGCGCGCTCGAGTAGCTCCTCGATCTCGCCCCACATCTCCCGCCGATTCCGCGCCATCGTCTTGCCGTACGTATGCTTGGGCTCCATGCGCTTCAGCTTCCGGAGGCCGAAGTGCCGCGCCTCGGTCCCGTATTCATAGAGGTGCGCATGGGGCGCGCGGGTCTGCACGCGCGCCTTCGCGCCGAACGGACTCTTCGTGAACGTGACCTGCACGCCCGCCCGCAGGTTCCCCGTCACCTTTGGATACGCGCGGCGCAGGTCCAGCACGGCGCGATTGCCTTGGGCCTCGATGATCTTGGCGGCCTCGCCCGCCAGTTCCGCCGGCAGGTTGCGGAGCGACGCCTTCAGCTCGTCGAGGCCGTCGATTTCAAACCAGGCACTCATGGCGCGACCTCGACGCACAGCAGCACGAGTTCCACGTTCCGCTCGTCGGTATTCACCAAACTGATCACGCTGAACGTCCGGCCGTTGAAGTGCAGCCGCGTCTGGAGCGTGACCTGCGCGTGATAGGGCATCGTCACGCGGTGCGTGGCCTGCGCGATGACGGTGCCGCCTTCGGCGCGCTCGCCCCCGCGCTCGAGCACCGGCAGGATGTTGGCGAACATCGCCGACGGCTGCAGCGGCACGGTCGTCTCGGTGAAGCTGCCATCGCTCGTCGGCACGGGCGGCCCCGGGTTGTCGAGCGTCACCCGGTGCGGCCGGAGACCCGCGGGCATCTGCATCAGCACGGGCATCGGCTTACACCAGCGTCGGGTCGCGCTTACGTTGCAGCAGCGCGGTAATCACCGGCGACAGGTACCCCTGCTCGCCCTGGTAGCCTTCGGACGCCCGCGCCGCGAGGGTTTCGGGGTCATCGCCGCGCCAGCGGTAGAGCGCCCCGAACTGCAGCAGGATCGCCTGCTGGACAATCCGATCGCCGGTGAACAGCGTCGGGTCGGCGACCTTGAGGTAGTCCACGATGATGGCTTCCGCGGCGTCGAGCTTCAGCTGCAGATCGGGATCGCCCGCATCGCCGGCCGGCGTCGTCAGCCGCAGATGGTCTTTGCCTTCCTGCAAGGTCACCAGAACGCCCATCACTTGTAACTCTTGGGATGCATCAGCAGGCGCCAGGGCGTCGCCCCGTTGCCGGGCCGGATCCCTTTGGTGACCGCTTTCGCCGTCCAGTACCCGCCGTCGTTCACGCAGGCGCCCTTGCCGTACGTCTCGTCGGCCTTGAACGTGCCGCGGTCATACGGAATCGGCAGGGGAAAGCTCTTGACCTGGTCGCCACGGCGGAAGGCCAGCGCGACCCCCGTGCCGTCGTCGGCGACGTCGAGGTCGTCAAACCCCAGCCCGTCGATCCCGTCCTTCCCGGGCGGTCCCGGCGGGCCAGGCTGCAAGGTTTTCACTTCCACGGCGGCGATCCGCTCTCGGACGGTCCCCACGTCCACCAGGAGCGCCTCCACGCGGCGATCGAGCGCCGGGACGTCCTTGGCCTCGACCTGGGCGACCGTCGCCCTGAGGGCCACCAGGGCCGTCTCCGTGGCAGCCAGGGCGGCTTTCGTCGCGGCGAGTTCGGCCAGCACTGGCCCCATCGCGCCCTTCACCGTCCGGGCGAGGATCCGACCGACGTCGCCGGGGTTAGCCGACACCGAGTTCCTCCTCGAAGGCGACCAGGAACGCCTGCTCGTCCTCGGCCGTCCAGCCCTTCGCCGCGACCTCGGGCGGCACCGCAGCCGGCCCCGGCGCGGGCTTGGCGAACGGCTGGTCGGCGTCGCGCGCCGCCAGCGCCTCGAGGGAGTAGTACTGCTGCTGCAGGTACGGCGAGTCGCCGCCCGGCACCGAGCCGACGCCGAAGTACTTCTTGCGGGCCTCGTTCGGCGCCAGCGCGCCCGACCCGATCGACTCGTTGGCGGCCTTCGTCCGGCTCATGGCGTCCATGTAGAACAGGTCTTCGACGTAGAACTCGGTCCCGTAGGCGTTGCCGAACTCCGGCCCGAGGCTGAGGCCGTGATCGAGCAGGGTCTCGATGCTGACGATCAGGGCCTGCAAACACTGACTGTGAAACTGGAGCGTCAACTGCTCGACGTTCCCGTACGCGGGCGTCTTGGTCGAATCGATCATGAACACCGGCATCCGGAAACAGCCGCAGATCGGGACGGCCGTCCAGCCCAGTTGTTCGATCAGCTGCGCATCCTGGGCGTTCATCGCCAGGCCTTCGTACTTCAACCCGTCCGAGACGACGAGCAGCTTGCCGGCGTTCGGGCCGCTGTATTCGCGCGTGAACGTCTCCTTGAGCCGCGCCGCCTGCTCCTCGGTGATCGCGCCGGGCGCGATGAGAATGCCGCCGGGCCGGGACCCGTTGGCGAAGAAGTTGGCGGCGCCCTCGAGGATCTTGCTGCCCTGCAGGACCGCCATGGCGCAGGCGTAGATCGGCGTCACGCCGACCAGGGGATGAAACAGCGGCACCATCACGTCATGGATGATTTCGCTGGCCGGCACCACGGGCGTCGCCGCGACCTCCTCGGCCGTGAGCCCCGCCAGGTCATCCCGCCCGAGCTGGTAGTAGACAGCACCGTCCGGGGCCACGAGCGGCGTCACCTGGGTCGGATTGAGCACGTGCAGCGAGACGACGACCCGGCGGTCATCGCGCACCTTGAGCACGTACGTATTGCCGTGCAGCAGTTTGCTCACGATCCACTGCTCGATAAACTGGCCCTGCGTCTGGTAGCGGTTCGGCTTGCGCAGCACCGGGGAGTAGGCAGAATTCGTCGTCTCGGACCAGATGCCCTCGGCGTCTTGCGCCACCAGGCACAGCGGGAGTTTGGCGATGTTGCTGGCGATCTGCGTGACGCACGCGAACACGGCCCAGTACGAGAGGGCCGTGTCCGTCGTGATCTCCTCGTTCTTCTGCCAGGCGCCCGTATACGGCTCGCGCACGACCGGCACCCAGCCGCCGGAGCCCCGCACGGGGACGGCCGAGGGCGCGGTCGGGCGCGCGAACAGCGAACGGATGGTCGCCAGCACGCCCATCGGCGTTACTTGCCGTCGCGACGCGCGGGCGCCTCGAGCGCGGACGGCGCGGGATAGTTCACCGCCGTCAGGTAGTACACCGCGTTGGTGTTGATGCGCTTCCAGTTGATGAACCGCTCGGCGCGGAGGCCGACCAGGTTGTGCTGCCACAACGAGATCGTCACCGTGGTGGCATCGGCCGGGCTGGCCGGCGCCGAGTCCATCTGCAACGAGGCCTCGCGCGACACGTCGATCGTCACGCCACCCTCGTCGGCCATCAGCACATACGAGGGCTGCACGCCGATCACATTCGTGCCGGCTGCCTGCGAGGTGACCACGTTGATCCCCTCGATGGTCCCGCCCGCCGCCGTCATCTCGGGGAAGAGGCGATCACCGCCCGCGTTCCGCCGGAACGCCAGGGCGAGGCCGTTGCCTTCGGACATGATCAGCGCGGCGCCGTTGATCGGGATGTTGTTCGTCGCGAACACCCGCAGGATCGTGAGGACGTCCGCGAGGGGGTCGGCGGTGCCCGCCGCCGTGCCGGCGCCATTCGTGATCGATGCTGGGTTCACGCCCGTGACCGCCGCGACCGCGGGGTCAATCAGCTGCGCATCGAGAAACTGCGCGATGCCCGCGACCATGTCGGCGCGCACCAGCGCCTCGGCCGAGGGATTCGACAAACGAACCAGCTCCTCGGTGAGGACCACGATCCCGGCGACCTTGGTGATGGCGAGCGTCTCGGCCGAGAACGCCAGCTTGGTCAACGGTTTCGGTTTCGCCTCGCCGACCCACCCGTAGGTCCCGCCGGCCGTCTGACTGGGCACTTTGCACATGAACGGCACGTTCCGCCAGTTGGGGATCTTCCCCATGATCGTGGCGGGCCTCAACAACTCGATGAAGTCGTTCACGATCGTCTGATTGACGAGCGGGGCGGCCCACGTGGTGTCGGTGGTGTTGCCCGCGGCCACGGCGGCCTTGAGGTAGAGACTCACCTCGGGTGTCGAGTCGGCCCACCGACGCGCATACTCGGCCGCTTCGTATGTGTTGCCCTTGCAGACGAGCATCGCGCACGCGGCGCGCACAAACGCGGTGCCCTTGGGCACGTTCGCCTGGACGGTGATCAGCGGCGTGGCCTTCGTCACCGTGGGCGGCGTCACGGCGACGGCTTTGGTGATGTTGAGCCGGTCCATCTCGCGCGCGTCGACCAGTTCCGCGTCGATCGTCTTGACGTCGGTCGACAGGGTCGTGAATTCTGCGCGCTCGGCGTCGTCCTTCGACCGACCATCTTCCGCGCACTTGGTTTGGATCGCGTTCAGCCGCGCGACGTGGGCCGCGCGCTTGTTCTCGAGCGCCGTAATTTGTTCGGTAGTCGTCATGGGGAGCGTGCCCTTTGTCACGCGCACAATCGGGTGAAGGTCCCCAGCGCGGGACGGGTCAGGGCCTGACGCGGCCAGGTCGAGCGACTTGATGCTGTGAATCGTCGCAGCGGCATTCGCCGGAATCGCGACGAGGCTCAATTCGAGGATTTCGGTTTTCAGGAAGCGCAGGCCGCCGGTCGCCAGGGCGCTGTGCTCAAGCGCGCGAAAGCCCACCGAGACGCCCGCCAGCAGGCCCGCCTTGATGCTCTGCCACGCCTCGTCGATGCGTTCGCGCAGGGCGCCGGGTTCGGCGACCGTGGGCAACGTGGCCTCAAAGGCCAGCCCCTCCGCGGTCGGTGTCGCGAACGTGACCGTCCCGACCGGCTTCTTGGTGTCGTGGTACAGCAGCAGCGGCAGCGGATTCTTATAGGTAATCCCGAGGGGCTCGACGACGTCGCCCATGCGGTCGGGCTCGGGCGTCGACGCGATCCCGGTGATCGTGCGACGCTCGGCGTCCAGGGCCTTGACGGTCAGGAGGGCGTAGGCGCGATTCATTCGGGCGTGCGCCCGAGTGTGCGCGCGGGCTAGCGTTTGGTTCGCCCGAAAGGCCGACGTTCGCCGTAATCGTTGCAGAAGGCGTTGACCGCTTCGCGGATGATGCCGGACATGCCGGTGCGATTGTCGCTCGCCACGCGCCTGAGTTCGAGGCGTTGCGCCGGCGTGACCTTGACATAGATCCGCTGTGAGGCCGGCTCCTCGTAGAGCGGCGGGCGGCCGGTCGGCCGTTTCGGCGTGCTCATGGCGGTGCCACGACACGCATGCCGGTCCCGCGTTGCTTGAACCGATCCGAACAGCCCACGAACGCGGCAATCTCGTTGATGGTCGTTACGCCACAGTTCCTCTGCGCACCAATGGTCAAGAGGTCGACCGTCTGAATCCGCGCGACGAGTTCGTCGCGGGTGATGCGATCGAACTCATCCTGTCGACGCAGCACACCCAGATTCACCAAGATGTTCCACGCACGGACGGACAGCCCGAACGCCCGGAACTGCTGGCGCCGGTGAGTCTTCTTGAGAAGCTGATAAATGCGCTTCCGACTCAGTCCATAGCGCAGCGCCAGGGATCCCACGCCTTCGCCAGCGGCGTGACTGGTATATATCTCGTCGTTGCGCGCGTCCGTGGCGCCGTTCGTCATGCCTTCACCCGAGCACCAGCATCTGATACACCGGCGGCGCCGCCGCGACGGCCGTGGATTGCCGGAGCACGCCGCTGATCGCCAGCAGCAGCGCGTCGATCGCGTCGATCTTGTTCGCCGACTCGGGCGATTCCTTCTTCGGCAGGATCGAATCGTCGATCCGCCGGCTGACCACCACGTTGCTGGCCTGCCACTTGAGGCAGGCGTTGCCGTCGTGTTTAAACCGCCGATGCTTCACGCGGGCCTCGAGTTCCCGGGCGGGCGGCGTGAAGGATCGCGCGTTCTTTGGCTCCTGCCGGGCTGGCAGGCCGGCATTGAACAGGCTCCCCACCAGCTGCATCGAGCCGAACTGGTCGAACACGATGTCGCGCACGTCGAACATTGAACACCAGGCGCGCACGTCGGCTTCGATCTTCCCGTAGTCGATCATCGTGCCCTCAGTCAGCGTCAGCAGCCCGGCCTCGGCCCAGAGGCGATACTCGGGTACGGCGCGGGCGCGCTCGTGCACGACCTGCTCGGGCAGATAGCACCGCACGAACCCGACGAGTTGCTCGCCGTCGCGAAACACGAGCGCCACGGCCGCCAGGTCGTCGACCTGCGCGAGGTCGCCGCCAATCCAGCAAGGCCGGCCCGCGAACGCCTCAAGCGTCAGCTCCGGATCCGCGCACGCATCCCACGCCGCCATCGACAACCAGGAGGCGTGACTGTGCAGCCACCGGTTGCAGATCTTCGTTTGAAACTCGCCCTCGAGGCCGGGCGCCTGCTGGGCGTCGCGGCAGTACTGCTCGACCCATTCCCGCTTCGGCGTGATCCCGATCATCGGGTTCGCCTTCTGCCACACGCGCGGGTCGCGCCAATCGTCTTCGTCATCAAGCGTAAAAATGAGGCCGCAGAGGTGATCCGCCTCGAACACGCCCTCGAGGACCTTCGTCAATTGCGTCCGCAGGGCATACCCGACCGACAGCATGTCGTAGCCGGCGGTCGTCGGGCAGAGCAGCAGGGGATTGCGGCGGGCGCCCTGGGCGCTCTTGAGCACGTCGTGCAGTTCAAACGTCTGCGCGTGCGATTCGTCGAGGATGATGCAGCTCGGGTTCAAACCGTCGAGCGTCGACGCCTTCGCGTTGACCGGCTGAATCGTCCCCGTCGCATCGGTGACGGCGTTCGCGTAGACCTTGAGGCCGTGCGTCTCCTGCAGCCACCGCGAGCGGCGCACCATCCGCTGCAGGATCCGAAAGACGATCCGCGCCTGCTGCCCGGTGGTCGCGCCGCAGACAATCCACGCGCCGGCCTCCATCTCGTGCCGCATGTGGTAGAGCGCGATCGTCGCCATCAGCGTCGACTTCGCCGCCTTGCGCCCGACCTCGAGGTAACACACCGTGGCACGCCGCAGGGTGGGATCGCGCCGCTGGCGCCAGCCGAACAGCGTCGTGACGAGGAAGATCTGCCAGGGCTCGAGGTGAATCAGCGCCGTCGGCCAGCTGCCCTCGACGTGCGGACACTGCTCGATGAACCGGCAGGCCTTGCGCGCGTGCGCGTCGCTCCAGACGTACGGCCAGGCCGGATCGGTCGTTGCCCGCGCCACGTCGCGCTGCTGCCGCGCGCAGCTGCGTTGCAACCACTTGCCCGCGACGACGCGGCCGCCCAGGACATCCGCCACGTACCGCCGTGCGATGCCGACGTAATCCCGCGCCGACCCCTTGGCCTTCGGTACGGGATCCCTCTTCGAACCGGTCTTGACCTGGCGCTTACGTTCGCGCCCCACCACGAGCGTGCCGCGGCGCTCTTTCTCGGTGAGAGGCAGATGTGGATTCGGCATCAGGATGGATTACGAATTGCACGACTGACGAAGTGTCACTGCGAAAAAAAGCCAGGCCGCAGCGGTTTGGGTAGCAAGTCCTTGCGCAACATGGAGATACCCCCCCTAGGCATCATTGCCCCATCGCCGTCTTCCGCGCATGACAGGCGGCGCAGAGGGTTTGCCAGTTGTCCGCATCATCGAACAACACCCGATCGCCGCGATGCGGCACGACGTGATCGACGTGCGCGCCGGCGGTCGTCCGTCCTTCATCCGCGCAGAGACTGAGCACCGGAGGGCGGCCACCCGCGCGCATGCCGCAGAGCGGGTACTGCCGCAGGAACTGGGCACGCCGCCGATGCCAGCGCCACGTATACCCGCGCGCGTTGCTGTTCGCGCGTCGGTCGTCGAACGCCTGCTGTGCACGGAGCACGATCGGCCGCGCATGCTGGGCACAGTGGCCACGCCGCACCCGAGCGGCACAGCCGGGCGTGGCGCAGGCGCGCTGCGGGGCTAGTGGCACGGTCCTACCTCGACCGCCCACGGCGTCATATAATCGCCCGCATGGCTGACTCGTTCCGCCCCGTGTTCGAGACTATGAAGCAGGTCGCGGATGGCCTCATCCGGGCCAATGAAGGCCTCATCCAAGCCAGCGAAGGTCTCAAGAAGATGGCCGATGCCGTCCTCGAGGCCCACGACGAACACGAGGACCGGAACGAAACCATTGCCCGCCTCGAGAGTCTCGTCGTCACCCAAGGTGAGGACCTCCAGACGCTGCGCGCCGACGTCAAGGCGTTGCGCAAGCACCTCGGCGGCGACGCCCCAGCCTGACCGCTCAGCCACTGACCACGATCCAGGCGGTCCCGTTCCAGCGGGCCAGCACGTTGAACGTCCCGCCGCCGACAATGACTGACCCAGCCGTGTTGACGGTGCTGTCGTCGATGGTGACCAACCGACCGAGCACCCGGTGCCCGGTATGGGCGGCCACGGGGGCGGCCACTGGGTGGAGGTAGCCGCCCTGCAGACCGCCACCCGTCGCGTCGAAGCTGGCCCCGGGGCTGAGGCTGATGCCGCCGTTGAACGCGCTGATATAGACCTTTCGGCCCAGCGAGGCTCCCGCGTCGTTCTGGCAGTCGATGACGAAGTCGGTGCCGGTGCTGCTGATCTGCCAGCGCCGTTGACCGGCCGGCCCCGTGGGATTGATCAACAACACATGCGGCAGGAACACGGGATCGGCGCCGTCGCCTTGCGAACTGAGGACCTGCCCGAGCGGGGCGGTCGGTAACGCCGCGCCGCCCTCGCCGGCCACCAGCAGCACGGCGACGTTCTGGTTATGCGAGAAGCCGCCGGCCATCGTCGACGACACGAACGAGACCGGCACCGCAAACCAATCAGGCCCGTTGACCGCGGGTCCGGTGATCTCCCACACCTGGTAGTTCACCGCCAGGTCTTTGTCTTGAATCACGAGGCGACTGGCGACCGTCACTAGTTCGAAATACAAGTGGGCATCGAAACCATCGGCGGTCAGCCAGTCGATGTAGAAGGCGGTCGCATCCGCTTGCACGGCCGCGTTGTAACGCAACTTGCCCGCGCCTGGATCAGCGGCGGTGATCGAATTCGCATCGACGCGGTAGAAGAACACCGAGGACGAGGGGCCGGGCGGGCCAGGCGGCCCCGTGTCGCCCTTGACACCCGTGACCACTTCGATCACGGACGTCGGCGGGACGATGATGTCGATGACGGCGATGTCTTCGGCCATAGGCTTATACCGTCACGTCTTGTTGCAGGGTGACCGCGCCCGCGACGGGCGTCTGCACGTCGCCCGACTCCCAGGTGAGTTGCAAATCCCAGTGGGCCGGCGCCGTCGTCAGGGTCGACGACAAGACCGCCGAGAGTTCGACCTCGATGGTATTCGGCAGCGTGACCGCACACAGCAGGGGCGTCACGACGCTGCCACTGTTCGAGCGGATCTCGGATTTGACGGTGGCCTCAGTCAAGTCGACCGGGGAGGTCTTCGCCGCATCGGCCCAGAGGCGGAACTGCCAGCGGGCGGTGTCGCCCCTGTAAATCGTCAATGGATAGGTACTCGGCACCAGCGTCCCTCCTGCGCGTCAGCGGTTGCGGCGCGCGACCACGTAGATCACCAGGCTGAAGACCACCAGGATGATCGCGAGGTTCTGGGTTTGGTCGACGTTCATCGTAGTTCCGTGCGTGTTCGCATGTGTGTTACGCCGTGTTACGCCGTGTTACACGAGGAACAGCGAGCCCACCCAGCACGCGAGCCCCGCCGATTGCAGGTTGCACCGCGGCGGCGACGGCACGCCCAGCGCACTCAGCACGAAGCACACGAACGCGAACACCAGCAGCAGTAAGCGAAGGGTCGGCATCATGGGACCTTCTTCCTTTCGGGCGGCTTCGGATCCGACACGGCCAGCGACGGGAACACGTGCTCCCCGTTGCCAGGCCGACGCCGCACCGCGCGCCTAGTTTCCGCGTCGATCACGTCCCGCAGTTCGCGCGCGTGCCGTTCCTGCCGGACGCCGCGCACGTAGGCCACGACCAGGGCGACGACGATGGCGATGACGAAGACCGCGAGGCCGAGTTCGTTCAGGCTCATGCCAAGGCCTCGGCGAACAGCGGCAGCGGCGCCGGACGCACCGCCATAGGCCTGACGCCGCCCGTGGACTCGACGCGCACGGTGACGTGCGGCGGTTCCCCGATGCCGGCGTAGAACTTCCCGACGACGGCCTCGACGACTTGTTTGTCATCCCGATAACAGACATGCGTGAGCGAGTCACCGACGCATCGAGCCAACTTGTCCCAGTCCGGCGCGGTGAGGTGCGCCGCGTCCGCGCGCTTCGCGAACTTCTTCGGCCGCGGCAGGTAGAACGCCATCGACAGTCGCACCGGCCCCTCGAGCACGCCGCGGTCCGCCGGCGGCAGCTGCGCGAGCGCATGGTTGGCGCCCTCGGCGACGAGTTGCGCCCACGACTTCGCCGAGCGGTTGCTGTCGGTCACGATCGGAAACTTCATCCCGGGGCGATAGAACGCCTTCATGCTGCCTTTTGGCTGCGCCACGCCCCAGACCTGGAATTCGAGTGTCATGTCAGAGCGGCGTGCCGTCCGGACGCCGGCCTCCGTAGTAAAATTGCGTTCTATGGTGACGGTCTCCTGCGAAATCTGTGGGCAGCCATTCCAAACGAAACCCTCGAAATTGAACAGCGGAGGGGGCCGTTTCTGTTCGCGCTCTTGCTTTGCTAAACATCGCAATCGTTCATCGATTGAAGCGTGTCGTGTCTGTGGCACACGCTTCGAGGTCGCCAGAAGTACGAGGGCACGCAGGGAGGGTTTCTTTTGTTCCAAGCAGTGCCACTACGATGCGCGACGACAGCATCCCGCTGATCGATTTTGGTCGAAGGTGATCACTGGCGATGGCTGCTGGATGTGGACTGCAGCTACAAACGGATCGATACCAGGCTACGCATATGGCAACTTCTGCTGGACGAAGCACAGCCGGGAAGCTGCCCATCGCGTCGCGTGGATTCTGACCAATGGACCGATTCCAGCGGGCATGCGTGTTTGTCATCGCTGCGATACTCCCCTATGCGTCCGACCGGATCATCTCTTCCTCGGTACCGCCAGCGACAACACGCAGGATGCGATTCATAAGCGCCGACTCCAACGAGACGTGGCAAGTGGCCACTTCACAGAGGGGATCCATCAGGACGCCTAGCTCCCCCGCCGTACCCTTTCACGGTCATCATGCCCGGGCTGCACGTGCACTCGAAACCTTTTAAGCAGCCCATGTCCTCATCCGCGAGGCGTCCATCGCCATCGACGCCGTTGTTGAATTGGCACGTCGCGATCGTCTCCCACACCGTGAGATCGATCGGATGACCACGGCCCGAATCACCAAGGCCCCACAGCCCACCAGGCGCGAGGCGATCGAGGCAGTCGGTCGTGCGCGCGGCCATCATGCCGGCCGTCCATGCCGGGTCGCACTGATACAGCACGCCGTCGACCTTGCCATAGTTCGCGCGCCAGAAATCCGTCGGCGTCTCGTCGTTCGCCTGCCACGAAATGTAATGCGGGAAGAAGTGCAGCATGATGCGGCACCGCAGCCCAATCACCGCCGCGTCGTGGTCGATCATCGCGCGCACGATCGACGGGCTCCAGTGATTGCACTCCCACGCGGGCGTCTCGACTTGCATCGCGCCTTCGTGCAGCAACCGCTCGATCAGCGCGGTCGGATCGCTCAGGTCCGGATCGGTCGGCGTGTAGTACTTCGAGCGCATCAGGTGGTGCACGAAGAGCCCGGCCTCGCGGCAGCGTACCGCCATCCGCACGTAATCGTCCTCGCTCTGGCCGTGCGCGAAGCTGTCCTGCGGCGACAGCGAAATATGCGAATAGCCATAGTCGCGGTGCAGGCGCAGGATCGTCGCTTCCCAGTCGCGCCCGTAGCGGTCGAGGAAGTAGGTCAGCACCCGCGACTGCGCCGGGCCATCGGCGCCGCCCTCGACCCGCGGCAGGCCCGGCAGCGTCAGCCCCCACGCATCGCCGCGCCACCAGCGGACGTCGGCTTTCGCCGGCGGGGCCTCGCGCAGCTCGGTGTAGACCGGCAGCGGGGCGCCCGTGTCCGGGTCCGTGGTGTCCGTGTCGAAGGGCGGCAGCGGCGGCCGCACGACGGGCTCGATCAGGGGCGGGCCCGACGGCGCGGACGAGAGCAGCGGCCAGGTGGTGGCGTAGGTCATGGCTCAACCTCGCAGCAGCGGCAACGACCAGTGCAATCAACCCTCGGCGCGTGACAGTGTCGATGCGCCTTGAGGGCATCGCGCTCGGCGAGGAGGGCGAGGCAGCCTCTAGCGAGGGCCAGAAAGACATGTGCGTAGGCACCAAGGATGCCGCCTCGCGGAGGATCCGCGACCACTGCCTGCGCCAGCGTCGTGAGTTCCTTCAGATCGTCAGGCGTCACGGCTCACTCCGGATTCGGCAACTGATCCGCGTAGGGCACGAGATACACCGCCCCGGCCGGCCCCACCGGCGCGTAGATCAGCCGGTCGCTCTTCAACACCGCCCGCTCGTACGGCCCGTTCGCCCCCGCCGGCCGCGTCTCGATCCGCCCGTCCGGCTGCACCGACAGCACCGTCGTCGTCCCCGCCGGATACGTCACCGTCACCAGCGCGTCGCCGTCGAGGCGCGTGATCTGGTGCGGCCCGATCGCGGCCACGTCGAGGCGCTGCGCCTGGGCGTCGTCGTCGGGATCCGCGCTCTGGCCTTCGACGGTCGCCAGCGCGGCGCGAATGGCGGCGGCCAGCACGCTCCCCGTGGGGTGCGGCCGCGCGTGGTCGTAGGGCACGCGCACGATCACCGCGATCGCGGACGGCGGCCGGCAGCGAGCAGTCTCAGAATCCATAGGGTCAGCCTTCCATTCCAGGAACACGTTCACCGACGATGATCGCGACCGCATCGAACAACGTCCGCGGCGCCCGCTTCGCCAGCGCGAAGAACGCGTCCCGCGCACAGTACCACCGCGCCAGCTCCTCGCCGTGCGCCCAATGTCCCACAATTTCCACCACGCCGCGGCGCGGATTAAAGGCTTGCTCGAGGTCGTCAGGGCCGAATTCGGTGGGCACATACCGAATCGGGCGATGAGAGATACCAGCCGACTGGCAGAGGAAGCATGCACAGGGCTCGTCCTCGTAGCCGAGGGCGGCGGCCCGGGCGAGCTCGTCGGCCTCGTCGACGCGCATCGTGCGCCGGTCGGCCGGGCACGTCGCGGTCATCGTCCTGGGCGTCAGTTCCGCGAGCCAGTCCGCGGCCTTGGGAAACACGCGGAGCTTCTCGATGCAGCGTTTGCCGGCGCCCATGACGTCGTCGATGGGGTGCGCCGCGAGCACGGCGAAATACGTCCGCGTCAGCGCCTCCCGTTCGGGGACGGGCAGCCGCACGCGAAACGCGGTGAGGACCACGCCGAAGGCCTTCTCGAAGGTGACGAAATCGAAATCCGTCACCGGCGTCGGGCTCCAAAATGTTTCGCCAACAACGCCTCGTCGACGGGCGCGGAGGCGCCACGCGCAGCGTGAGCGACCGCAGCGACCCGTCTTCGTTGCTTCTGATGTACACCGCCGCGCGGGTCGGAGGCGCGCGCTTTAGGCGCGCTCTCCTCGCGCGCAGCGCGAGTCTTACTATCAGAGGTAGAGGTAGAAATAGAAACAGAATCAGAAGTAGAAACAGAAGTAGTAACCGCCTGATTGGTTCCTGTCGGTTTCCTGAGTCGCTCGGGAACTTGGGCCGACTCAATCAGGGAAATATCCGGAAACTTACTCGGCTTCTCATTTGGGTGAATATGCTGGTATTTCAGCAGGTTCACGACCTGGATGACCGGCCCAGCGGCCGTGCGATAGCGCCGGATCCGGCCCGCGGCGGCCAGTTCATTGAGCGCCGCCGCGCACGATCGCGCATCGAGCGGCAGGATCGCCCCGTCGATCATCTTGACCGAGTCGAGCAGCCTACCCTCCCGGTCGGCAATCAGCCAGAGCCCGGCGAAGACCAGGCGGGTGAAATCGGAGAGCGCGGCCAGGGTGGGGTCGCTGAAAAACTCGGGGTGCAGGAGTCGCGTGCGCATAGGTCGCGGGGTCCTCTAACGAATGGGGTCATCGATCGAGAAGAAACGCACGCCGGGGACTTGGCCGGAGCCCTTCATGGCGCTGGCGTACCGGCCCAACTTCACGGTGTCGATCGTCATGAAGTCGCGCGGCACTTCGGATTCAATAACGACCTCGAACGTCCAGCGGCGCCGGAAGGTCTGGCCGGCAGCCTTGACGTCGTTCGGCAAGATGACCATCGGGGGCGGCGCCGCCAGCTGCTCGGCCACGACGGCCGCGGCGAGTTGGTGTTCGCCGGCCCGCTCGAGGGCCGCGGCCTCCGCGGTGGCGCGCGCTTCATCCGCCAGGCGCCGGGCCTCGGCGAGCTCGCGTTCGCGCGCTTCACGCTGGCGGGTCTGTTCGTCGTTGAACGCGCGGATCTGCTCCTTCTCAAAATTATCGAGATTCGTGAGCGGTGCCAGCGCAGCGCGCTCGAGGGTGCAAAACCATTGATGTAAGGAATGCGCCCACGATTTGGGGCGCGCGAGTTGATCCGCGATCTGTTTCTGCCGGACGCCGATCTGGACCCGGACGTCCCGCGCGCGCGCCAGCGTCGCCAAGTCCGTGACAAGGACTTTGTTGAGTTCGACGAAGCTGATAACTTCTTTCGTCGTCGTGTTCATTTCTTCTTGCACGAGTTGCGGTGAGACGTCTTGCACCATCGTCATGTGCCCTCACGTTCAAAAACGGCAGGCCTCGCCTCGCCTCGTCACGCCGCTGCTCGCCGTGCCCTGCCTGCGCTCCCGAGCCCCGCCGTGCCTTACCAGTCCGTGCCCTGGCGTGCCACGCCTGCCGTGCCTTCCCCTGCCTTTCCAAGCCAGTCCCCGCCACCCGTGCGAGGCCTGCCGTGCCGGTGCGTGCCCAGCCGGCCCAATCCGTGCCCGTCCGTGCCATGCCTGCCGCGCCGGTCCACGCCTTACCGCACCGATCCTCTACTTGCCATCCGCTCCACGTCGCGCCTAACCTGCTATGCCTCTCCAACGCGCGCCATTCCCCGTCGCGCCTCGCCAGTCGACGCCGGTGCACGCCTTACCCCGCTCGGCCTTGCCTGCCGCACCGTTCCATCCCTTTCCGCACCGCTCGAGTCCGTACCTAGCCTGCCGACGCTCGCCAATCCACACCTACCCAAACCGTGCCCCTCTGCGCCATGCCGGACCTGCCGTGCCTCTTCCCGCCTCGCCTTGCCATCCGCCCCGTGCCGCGCGAAACCTGCCGCGCCAGTCCGCGCCGGTCGTTGCCACCCCCGGCCTAGCCGTTCCTCGCCCCGCCTCGCCGGTCCATGCCGGAGCTTGCGGCGCCTGCCGTGCCGCTTCATGCCGTAGCGCTCCAGTCCGTGCCTTTCCTGGCCCGCCCATGCGATGCCCAGCCTGCCGCGCCAGTCCCAACCGTGCTAGTCCATGCCCACCATCGCCACACCCGTCCATAGCCCGCCGTTCCAGTCCTTGCCGTGCCTGTCCCATCCAAGCCTGCCGTGCCGTCCCTCTCCGGGCTCGCCCAGGCCATCCCCGGCCATCCGCCGCCCCGCCGGCGCCGGGCCGGTTCGATCCGTGCCTCGCCTGCCGCGCGTGCCTCGCCCGGCGCAGCCCAGCCGCCCCACGTCGCGCCTAGCCCGCGCTACCGAGCGTCGATGCGTCGCCGCCAAGGGCAGACGACGACGCGTCTCCAGAGAGATCCGCGCGCGCCTCATCGAGCGCGAACCACACCGGCTGGAGTTCGGACAGTTCCGCATACCGGCGGCGATACGCGGTCAGCTCCGCGATCACCTGCGCGAGGAGCTCCCCGCGCTTCTCGGGATCGGACAGGATCGCGGTGACGGGTTCATAGCCACCGTGTTCCTTGCGCATGCTCGGCCGGCTCTGGTAGCCACGGGTCGTCGAGATCGCGACCTGCCGCGTCGCCGGATCGGCCCGCACCACCGTGAAGCGCACGTGCCGCACGAGCGCGCCGACTTGCAAGAGGCGGTAGGCCTCTGCGGCGTCCCCGTCGTTCCACTCGAAGTACCGGTGGAGTACGTGCGTTGGGTCGCGCGCCACGTCGACCACCCGGCGGGGATTCAGGACCCCGTTGTTGCCTTCCACGATGGCGTGGAGGGCGGCGCTGAGTTGTTCGCGCTCGAGGTCGGCCGCCGTGGCTTTCATCTCCGGCGCGGTCTCGGCCTTCTCGGTCTTCTTCGCCTTTTTGCTCATGCTGCTCGCTCCTTTTCGGTGACGACGGTGAACGTGCCCCAGCCCATGCCCACAGAGTTCTTCGAGAATGGACGCCCTTCTCCCACACCCACCTGGCGTCCCGCGCGATCGAGCAGGTTGACGACCGACTCGAGCGTGATCATGTCCGCGTCGAATTCGACGGTGATGTTCGCCGCCCAGTCGCGCCAGAGCGGACGGATCCGGATGTCCGCGCTGCCGTTGTCGTTCCGCACGAGCATCTCCGTGCGCTCGGGCGGCGTCGGCGACTCGAGCTTGACGAGCGGCGTGCCGTCGGCCTTGTCGAATCCGTCGGCCACGACGAAGACGGCCATCTTGGCCTTCGTCATCACGAGATTCACCGTGCGGCAGGCGTCGATCATCGCCTTCCGAAACGCCGAGCACGGGATCCCGTTCCACCCCGCCACCGACACGTGCTGCGCCTGCTTGAAGTCCTCGTCGAAGTTCCGCGGCGGCCGCGCCGTCTTCGCTTTGCGCTCGGCCTTCGACGTCGACATGGCGGCCATCATCTGTTCCTTCGCCTTCTGCGAAAACGCGCACTGCACGAACGGGGATCGACCGACGATACGGAGCGTGACGGTGACGATGTTCGCCGGCTGAATGATCGCGACGCCTTCATCCTTCGGTGCCATGGGATACCTGCCCTTCTATCGGGTCCACTGTTAGAGGGGTCGTGGACGATTCACCCCTTGCCGCCGTAAGCGGCCCGTCAGTTCATGTGACCTCGACGCGCCGCGCTCGCACGATGCGTTGGGCCTCCGCGAGCGCGAGAAATTTTCTAAAGTCGCCGGGGTCGTCGTAGCGGTGCAGCCCGAAGCTGCCATCCCGGTTCAGCGACACGGCGTACCGCCGGATGAGCGCGTGCCGTTGGAAGAAGGCGACCAGGCGGGGATCGGCGTCGGCGTCGATCGACATGTCGAGCGCGAAGCTGAGATACGCCGCGGTCTGCAAATCTTTGGCGGCGTCCTGGGGGCGGCCCGTGGCGTAATCAATCAACACGGCTTGGCCGTCGAGCTCGCCGAGGCAGTCGATCGTGCCCGCGATCTGGTGGCGCCGCGAGGCGATGCGGCACTCGTTCAAGATCGGCGTGAAGTTGCGCTGCCGACAGAACGAGAGCCAGCCTTCGAGGTAGCCGACGTAATCCGGGAAGTCGTGCTCGAACAGCTCGAGGTCGAGGTCGCCGTCGTTGAAGTACGCGATGGCCTGGTGCACCGTCGTGCCGCGGACGCGTGCCGCCTCGAGGATCGACTCTGGGATCCCCGTGAAGTCGATCAGGCCGCTCGCCTTGAGGATGCCGGTGACCGAGGGCACGATGACGCCGTCGAGCGTGTAGGTGTGCGTCGCGTCGTCGAAGGTCAGGCTCATGGCTTCCCCAGGTCAGTCGGGATGTCGATCGCCGCGGTCCCGTACAGGTGATCCGCCACGACATGAAACGTCAGCTTCCGCGCCCAGGGCGCGTCCCCGGTCAGCAAGCTGTGCTGAATCAGTTTGCTGATGACGTCGTTGGCGATCCGCCGGCAGCGGTCCCCGCGCTCCCCCGCTCGGGCGTGGTCGTGGGCCTCGGCGGCGCGCAGCTCCTCGTCGCGCGTCATGCCGGGTCCTTGATCTGCTCGGGGTGCCGCTCGACCAGGTGGCGCATCAGCAACTCGCGCAGGAGGGCGCTGATCTCGAGCGCGTTGCCGCCGGTCTGGGTCGCGCCCCAGGCGCAGAAGACGCACGTGACGGAGGCCTGGATCGCCGTCGGGCGGGGCCGCGCGAACCGCAGGACCACGGGGCTCATGGCTCAGAACGGGATGTCGCCAGCGGTCGGCATCGGCGAGCCCGCGCCGTCGACCACCCTGAACTTCAGGAGGTTGTGATAGGTCTTGCCCTTGAAGTCGCGGTCCTCGAATGTGATCTCGATCCGGTGATCCGTGCCCTTGAACTTCTCCAGTTCCAGGGCGATGGCCGCGTCCTTGGTCGTGTACTCCCAGCTGTCAGTCACGAGGGTAATCGCGTAGTTGTCCTTGTTCGTGCCGAAGACACGGACGTCCTTCACGGCGGCGGGCGTGGTCACAAAGTGCGTGCTCGCGGCCGGCGCCGACGGCGGGGGCGGCATCGGCTTCTTCTCGGAGGCCCGCTTGACCGTCTTCGGCTGGCCGTCGCCGTCGAGGTTCTGCATCTCGTCGACGATATGCAGGCCTTCGAGTTCCAGCGGGAACCCCTTCCGCAGCGCCTGCGCCTCGGCACACTTCGCGAGCTGGTTGTGCGGCATCCGCTGCCACATGAAGTTGTTCGGCGGCGGCGGCGCGAACTCCGCGAACCGGGCGGTGGCCGTGAAGGCGCACTTCTCCAGCTGCACCTGGCGGTAGACGGTGACGGTGGCGGCGAAGTCGAGGTCACCCGGCTGGCCCGTGTAGACCGCATCGTCGGTGCCCATGTGCTCGCGCGTCGCGCCCGCCCGGGAGCGGAAGAAGTCGATTGACGTGACCGGGGTGTACTTGCCCTGGCGCTTGGTGAAGTGAATGAGCTTGTCGAGCGGATGGACGCCGCGGCGCCGGCAGTCATAGAAGAACAGCTCCAGCTCGGCGTCCGTCGCATCGGGCGCGACCGTGGCCTTGATGAGCGCGACTTGGTCCGAGGTGATCACCACGGGAGCACGGTCGACGACCGCGAGGTCGGTAGACATCAGCGCCTCCTGTTACGAATTGGGTTTGAGGGTCCAGCGCGTGCGATGCGTCGTACGGGTGCGGCCGCCGGCGTCGACGAACGTGTGCGCCTCGTCCCCAGCTTCGACCACGTCTGGGCCGAGAGCCGCGCGGACTGAGTTCACGGAGCAGAGCTGCCAGGCCAGCGCGGCGGCCGCGGCCTGGTCGGTCAGCGGCCCCTGCTGCGCGAGCAGTTGCAGGTAGCGCCGCTGCCGGATCGAGAAGGTCGGGCCGACCGCCAGGGCGCCTGACTGCGAGGCCCGCCGGGCGGTCGGGGTCCGGCCACTGACCGGCACGCCGGTCGGCGACGTCGTCCGCACATCCGCCACCGGCGGCGCGAAGTCGAAGAGGAAGCCGTCGCTCATGGCTTCCCTTTCCGGCCGACGAGGCGCAGCCGCTCGGCGACGGGTTGCCCCGACTGAATGCGCGCGGCTTGGCGCAGCTTCTCCTCGGCCGCCAGGCGCCGACGCTCGGCCGCGGCGAGGATCGATTCGTATTCGGGGGTGGTGACCTTGCCGTGCATCGGGCGCGGCGGCGTGATCAGGTCGTCGATCAGCGGGTCGCGCCGGAACCAGCGGCGAAGGAACCGCGTCACTTCACGCCTCGCAACGCTCTGCGGCCGGCTTTGAAGTAGCGTGACTCGACGGCATCGTCCTCGCCATCCAGCCACGCCTGCACCTTCTTGCCACTGAAGCGCGGACGATTTCCCATGCGCGGGAGCAGCTCGAACCGGGCGAACTCACCCTGCTTGTAGAGGTCATACGTGCGAGAGGTGCCCCACCCGAAGATGTCGCCCATATCGCGCAGCACGAGCACCGCCGGTAGCGTGTCGCCGGCCAGAAACCGGGCACTCACGCCCGCCCCGCGTTCATCGACTCGGCCATCCGGCGTCGTTCCTCGCGCGCCGCCGCCCGCGTGACCTGGAGCTGCGTAGGCTTCATCTCCGGCCAAGCGATGTCGTGGGGGGCGACCTCGAGAACGCGCGCGATGGCCAGCCGCTCCTCCTTGCGAAGCGGGGCTCCTTCGCCATGCTCGATTTGCCAATACCGGGTCTGGGTCGTGTTCGCCCTGGCGGCGATAACGGTCTGGGTGATTTCACGTTCGGCGCGCAGGACGCGCAGCGTCCGGGGGCGGGGTCGGCTGGACGGTCGAGCTTGCTGGATGAGCTTCGCCATAACGCGCCGATTGTTATTCCACCATTAGGGGTTTGACAATATAATAAAAAATCCAAATGGAAAGACGGCGGCTGAGGCGGATACTAAGCCGCTACGATCGCAGGCAGATGGACACGCCTGTAACACACCCCCTCGATGCCGCCCTGCGCAAGCACCTGCGGGCGCTCAAGCCCAATCAGAAAGAGCTTGCGAAACGGATCGGCCGCAGTCAGGGCTGGATGAACAAGTACCTGAATGGCGTCGGGAAGGCCACGCTCGACGACATCATCCGACTGGTCGCCATCCTCGTGCTGCGCGTCGAGAGCCCCCCCTTGACGGTCGAGCAGCGGCGGTTGCTGCGTGACTGGGAGACGTTGTCGCCGAGCGCCCGGAAGCATGTGAAGGCTTTGGTCGCGGCCTGGAGCGGGCGTCGTCCCGAGCCGCGCTCAAAACCACCCGCGCGATCGGAACAAAAAAATCACGGGACAGCCGGCAAAGCGCCCGGCACACGCTGAGACGACTGGGCACGGTGGGCATGAAGCCTCCTGAGCGGTCGCAAGTAAAGAAGCTATTGTGCCTATTCCAAAAACACCGCAATTAGAAATTCTGCGCAAATCCATTTCTCTGTGCAACCTGAACGGTAAGCAACCATGAAGAAGATGAGCACGCCGCGCGGCCGCCGCCAGCGCGTCGCCCACGGCATTTATCAAGACGCGCACGGCTTCAGCGTGATGGCCTCCGTCGGGAGCGGGACTAGGCGCATCAGCAGCCCGGAGATCCGCTTTCCGCCGGAGACGCCGTTGCCGACGATGGTGGCGCGGTGGCACCGCGAGAAGATGCGCCTCACGGACGAGATCACCAAAGCAGGCGACGGCCCGGTGTCACGCGGCACGCTCGCCGCGGACGTCCGCACCTATCTCGAGACGGCGACGCTGACGCGGCAGCGCAAGACCGAACGCGCGGATCAGTTGAAGTGGTGGTGTGAATCCTTCGGGACGAGGCGGCGAGCCGAACTCCAGGCACCGGACATCCGACGCGCGTTGAACGGGTTGAGCCACCGAGGCCGCGATGGGAAGACGCCGATGGCGGCGTCGACAGTGAACAAGTACCGCTTTGCGCTGTCGCACGTCTATACCGTCCTCGACGGGAAACATGCGGCGAATCCACTGTACGACGTGCCGAAGTACACCGAGCCCGATCCAGAGGCCCGTGACGTCTCGTACGAGATCATCGAGCGGATCATCGACGAGGTCCGCGACCGCGGCGCGACCCTCGAGTCGGTATCGCTCACGAAGGCGCGGATTCGCGTCTTCGCCTACGCGCCGGTGACGCCGGCGCAGTTGCGCCTGATGAAGCGATCCGATGTTGACTGGCACGGGACGCCCCCGACCATGATCACACCCGGGCGCAAGAAGGGCCGCGGCACCAAGCCCCAACAGAAGCGGCTCACGACGCTCGGTCTGGCGGCCTTCCTGGCCTTCGACGCCGCCGACGGCTGGGAGAAACCGTTTGCGCGATCGTCGTTGCACCGCACCTTCACGGCCGCCCGCGATCGCGCCGTGGCGGCCCTCCGCCAGGAGCGGCCCGATCTCGATCTCGAGCGCGCTGAGACGATGCGCCCCTATGACCTTCGGCACAGTTTCGCGACGGTGGCGTCACGCGCGATCGGCGACGAGGCCATCATCGCCGTGTACCTCGATCATGGAGACCAACGCACCACGAAGCGGTATACGCGAGGCTCCATCCCGCACCACCTGCGAGTTGCCGGCGACGCGCTGGAGGCCGCCTTCGCGGCGCCCCATCCCAAGCCGGCCGAGCTGCCGAAGTCGGCCGCGCCCAGGTTGCGGAAGAGAAGCGGGGATGGGTCCAATGGCTAAACCGATCACGTTCGTCAAGCGGAGCAAGGACACGAACGCGCCAGCCGGGCCGCAGGTGCACCGCTACCCAGAGCTTGCGCAATTATTCGCGACCGCCTTTGTTTCCTATCTCATGGACGTTCGCTTTCAGACGGCGCTGAAACGCTACGGCCAGACGCCCGCGAACACGTACTGGCTGGACCTCGCCGACCGCGTCTGTGCCGATTACAGCGCCAGCCCATGGCCGGGCGACTTCCAACCACGACTTCCAACCACTCCCGTGGCAAGGAGTGGAAATGGCAGGAAAAAGGCGGAGTTTTCAAAACAGCGATCGGCGGGAAAACAGGGCAAACGACGGCCCAAAAAGCCCTAAATCAAACGAATTGCTTAATGTTTTTGTGGTGCGCCCGGGCAGATTTGAACTGCCGGCCCCCCGCTTAGGAGGCGGGTTTCCCATTCTGTAACACGGCCTCTGTCAGTAGTTTGCGCAGACTTCCATCCAAGACTTCCATCCGACACGTGGTTTCGGTAGCCCCTCTCGCGTAAACTGCACGCCCGTATGACACTTCCGGAGATCAAACCATGATCTTTCGCCTGCGATTCCAGCAGAAGGGCGGTCACATCCACGGCCGGCTGTTTCAGGCCACGGCGCCCGGCCACACGTGGCAGAAGAACGGCGACCTGGTGTTCGACGAGGCCGGCTGGGGGGCGTTCTCGGCGTTGGCGGCGCTGGGACCGTTGCACATCGAGCTGCTGCCGGAGGGCGACACGACGCTCGAGCGGGAGCGGTGGATCGCTCAATCCATTCCCGACTGCGAGTGCCGGAATTCTCGCTGCGGCCACAAGGCTTCGGTGCACGTCGGTCCGGCCGGCGCCTGCATCGTGGATGGCTGTACCTGCGGCCCAGGAGGCTGGACATGACCGACGACGAGTCCGTGTTTGATCGCGCCCATCGCCTCGAGCACGAACGCGCCCAGGCGCAGCGGCGGCCGGACCCCGACGATCTGGCGTCCCGTCTCGCGCGCATCGAAACCCTGCTCGTCACCCTGTTGCACGAACTGCGGGCGCTCGCGTCAGCACCCCGCGACTGAGCCCCACCGCCTCCTGCGCCCGTTCTGGCGGTCCTGGCCGGCCTCCTGCATCGCCGCCTCATCTGAGGGCGCGAAACCGGATGTGGCCACTACATCTTGTGCGAGTTGCGTTCCCCGAGCAGACCGCCGTACAACTGCAGGCAGAAACCATGAGTGGCCAGCGACGCCGCTATCGATTTGTCGTCGATGAGTCGTTCACGCCGGACACGTTGCCGATGTGGCGCCTCGCTGAATACATGTCCGACCTAGCGGATCTGCTCGGTGAAAAGCCGTACGTACATTTCGTCGAGATCGAACCGGGCAGCGCGGTGCTCGTACAGGATGTGGAGCATGAAGCCTATCCAAAAGTCCGCACGCGCGTCCACGACGTGAAGCGCGGGGAAGGCGCAGCTGATGCGCGCCGAGCCTATGAGGCGCTGAACCGTAGGCTCGCGACGGACAATGCGTCGGGCGTGCTCCTTGAAGAGTTGGAGTCGTCCACGCCCCCCGCGCGCGTGTTGGACTTTCCCGGCCGCCGGACGTTCGTGGAATCCGAGTATGGACCGTTCACCCAGGCCGGGACACTACAAGGGACCGTGATTGTGGTCGGCGGCGAAAGCGATCCGGTGCCCGTGCACCTCGAAGATGGGCCGCACATCTATGTGTGCCGCGCCAAGCGCCAGATCGCCCAGGCGCTGGCCGCGCAGATCTTCGCGCTCCCGGTGCGCGTCGAAGGCCAGGGCCGGTGGTTTCGGGATGCCCTCGGCACCTGGGTGATGAAATCGTTCCACATTGCCTCATTCGTCGTGTTGGACGATACGACGTTAAGCCAGGTGATTGCGACGTTGAGACACGTGCCCGCCGCGTGGACGGATCGGCCGAATGCGCTGACCACGCTGAAGGCGCTTCGGAACGGTGACGACTAGGCGCGCATCATGTCTGTGGCCTTTGATAGCGACATGCTCTCACTAGCGCTGAATCCGTCGCTCCCTCCACCGATTGATCCGAAGACGGGCGAGCCGGTCGTGAAGGCAGCCGAGCGGCTGGAGTACCTGATCGCGGACCTGGAGAAAACGCGCACACGCGTCATTGTGCCGACGCCAGCCCTGAGTGAGTTCCTAGTGATTGCCGACGAAAGCGGCCCGGACTATCTGGCCGAGATCGACAAGAAGGCCGCGTTCAGCATTGAGTCGTTCGATGCACGGGCGGC
>Ga0184624_10000043_pt1 | contig 31792 bp, 20 predicted proteins | sample PLM3_5_b1_FD_133157 | JGI IMG/M metagenome (GOLD analysis project Ga0184624, IMG submission 133157) | Groundwater sediment microbial communities from an aquifer in East River, Colorado, USA - PLM3_5_b1 | ecosystem: Environmental > Terrestrial > Soil > Riparian zone | place: USA: East River...
TCTTTTTTTCAAATTAGCAAGAATACTTTCTCTTGTATCAGAAACCGTAAGATTGATTTTTGAATTGATATCATAAATCATAATTGACTTGCCTCCGCTACCTGCGCAACAATCCCACAGATCGATCTGGGATTTAAAATCTGGGGTTTGAGATTTAATAAACTCTCCTGTTTTTTGTGAATTATAATCCTGGACAACAGCTTCCTTATCCAATTCAATGATCTCATCGATCTTTGAAGCATTGGGTAAAGCAAGACAAGTTTCAGAAATGGTTTTAAAATCAATACCTGCCTGTTTAAGTTTTTGTGAAACTATTTTTTCCTTGCCTGGACGCAAACGAAGAAAAAGATCAGGTTGAATAAAAAATGACTGGCAAAATTTTTCATGATCGATTCCCTCACTCAATTCATCTTTCCATGGGAAAATCTCAGGAATTAATAATGAAGAATCAATAATTAATAATTTTTCATTGAGTGGCAGATGGCATTTCTCGTTCCAGTCAGGTTTGAGTACAGCAAGTATTTCATTTGACTTATCTGAACAAAGAAACAAGCCGGTTAGTATTTTTTCTTCAACACTTGTATTCATCACCACTTTGCCCATCCTGAAAAAGCAATAACAAAGGTTGCCCACATGCTTCCTGTCTTTTGAACCAAACTTTTTATTGGCAGAAAAATATTTCTTAAGAAAAGAAGCAAATGGTTCTTCGCCATTATACTGTTGAAGAAGCTGCCTGGATGAATTCAGGTATGAATGATAGCGACTCACGACTGCAAGATAAATTGCCGATTGCAATTACATTTTTTTAATTTCAATTAATGATACAGTTAAGGCCTGTAGAAGAAAAAGATTCTGCATTCATAGAAGCGGTTTATCGCACAACACGAGAGGCTGAGCTAAACCTTACCGACTGGAGCGAACATCAAAAGAATGCGTTCATCTCGATGCAATCAGCCGCCCAGCATGCCGAATACAAAGCAAAATTTCCCAATGCCCGATTCCAGGTAATTTCTTATAACAAAAAAAATGCAGGACGTTTTTATTGGGGGGAGAATGAAACCGAGATCCGCCTCATGGAAATGACCGTGTTGCCGGAATTCAGGGGCAAAGGAATTGCAAAAGAAGTTTTGCAACAATCAATAGAAAGATCAAATAAGATCCAAAAAAAATTGTCATGTCATGTAGAAGCATCAAATCCTATTATGAAATTTTACCAGCGCCTTGGATTTGTTCATATAAAAAACAACGGAAGGCATTATTACATGGAAAGGGAACCGGACAAATCTTCAAACACCTCTTCTACATAAATCTTATTTAGCAGCTCTTCTCTCCAATTCACTCAACATCATATTTTCAAAAGAGCCTGTTCCCCCTACGTTCAATACGGCACTTGCCAATATCTCGGTATTGACATCAAAATAATTGCCGACGGGATGAGCAATGTTCTGAGAAAAATCACAAAGCGAAGGATCTGTTTTCACCCAATGTTTACGGCAGGCGATCGGGCGAGCAGGATAAATGCTGCACATATTATCTTTTAAAAAAACACATCGTGAAAATTCAGAGTATTTTTTTCGTCCAACTGCAGCTTGTTTTTCCAAATACTCTTTATCTATCTCAATCCCGTTGTGATCGCAATAGTTTATGATAGCTGCGACCTCATCAAAAGAAATATCTACATCGATAAAACAACAAGCTGTGCAGCCTTCTTTACATTGTATTCCTCTTTTGTTTTCTACAGGAGCAGCATTAAAGAAATTATCGATGGCTTTATATACTTCTTTAACTGTGGCTATGGTATCCCGGGCCCTGAGAGCACTGAGCTGATCCTTATAGCCTTTTACTAACTTAAGTACCTGAGAAATCGTTTCCTGGCTTTCCGGATCTTCCATAAGAGCAGCAAGGTGATCTTTTAATAAAGAAGTCACTTTATATTCATCGTATCCGGATGCAGGTTCCAAGCGATAAGGAAGATCGGTCATTGTTTTCTATCAGCTTATTTATTATTTATGCAGGTTCAAAAATACCTTATTGCAATTTACTGCATAAGGAATAAACACATTACGCTGCTATCTATTAATTACTGGGGACAGGATCTTATTAATATAAACAGTCCTAACCAATGCAAAAGGAAAGCGGAAGATATTTTACAAACAGCCTAAAAGATCAGGCAGCTGGTATTGCCCGGTTCGGCGTACTATTTTTTGATGAGTAATTAGCAAAACTGATGTGATTTTTTCTTCCTTGCCAATCAAAATCAATTTCTATTTTTCCGAAGTCAAAAGAAGTTCCTGAAGCAGAATGAATAATTACTTCTGCATTATTACTGTTCAAAGCTACGATGGGTTGCATATGAAAGTTTTCTGCATGTCCCCCGAGAATAATATCAAGATGTGTTGACTCCTTAGCCAGCGTAATATCATCAGGAGTATTTTTATTTTTATAACCAAGCTGAGACAGGCATACCACTATCGTACAATTTTTTTCTTTTTTCAACCAGGTTGATAACGTTTTTATTTTTTGAATAATATTGCTTTCCCCCGTTCTTGCACTGATGATTCCTGTCCTGGTATTTCCTTTAGTAATGATCTTGTATTCACCGGTTATAGCCGAAAGATCATGACTTCCATTAATAGAAGCATCAAATGTCAATGAGCCTTGTTCATCTTGCACATCTTGCCCGGCATTTAAAAGAATAGTGTTGATGTTATTGTTTTTTACATCTTGAATATACTTGATAACCTTCTTATAACTACTGTTACCCAGGTTCGCAATATGTAAAAAAGACAATTTACCATAGCTGTTAAAGCCGGTAAATTGTGATATGGCGCCGCCAATACTTGTGAAAGGTTTTAATGCAAACATGGCCGTTGTTGCCAGTGTACCTTGTGCTAAAAAGTATCTTCTGCTCTTCATAAAAAATATTTTTGCTGAATTAAATCAGCGGTTAAAAAAAATTGAAGTGCTACTTAAATAGAGCCAAGGATTGAAGAAAAAAAATCTGTTAAATGATAAATGCTATTATAATGTTACGGAATTTTTTTTGTAACGCAGGAAAAAAAATTTTTTATTCTCAATGCAGACCATAGAACATTAGTTATTTTCTGCTGAAATTTTTTTTGCATAAAATGATTTAGACGTATGAAAATAAGAACCCTGTATCCTGTTCAAATGCACACCCCGGTATGATCTTATGGCGGAATAAAAGCAGCACTGAAACAGCAGCACTTTGAATGATTCATTTCAATAATAAAGATATTTTGTTCACTTGTTCCCTCATAAAACGTGTGCAGCTTTACTGAGTGCTACGAATAACTTTCATTATAGTCCAATTCGTATAGTTACTATTCTTGTATAAATAAAAATAGCTACCCGCTTATTTCCTGTCTTCACATTGAAAATTATTTTTATGCAGACCGGCTGGGATTTGTTATAAAAGTAATGATGAGTTGAAATTTTTTTTGGTTGGTAATTTTTGATTTGTTAGATTTAGCTTATCAAAAAAATAATTCTTTCTTTTCGTTTCGTATTTGTTTTTTTGATCTTCCCATCCAAACCTCATAGAAATTATAAGTTCCAGGTTTTTTTAAGTAGCAACATCAAAGGTTAAGTAACTCTCAGTTTGTCTTTACGTGAACGTAGTAGTCATGTAAAGGTTAAGTAACTCCCTGTGACCTTATGTCAACTTTAGTAGCACAAGTAAGACTTGAGTTTTCGATATAGAACAAAGGTTTTACTAAAGTTATTCAGTGTTTAATTATTTAAAATTATCTAATCAAAAAAACTATGGCACAACCTTACATTGGCGAAATCAGGATGTTTGCCGGCAACTTTGCACCAGCCGGATGGGCATTCTGCAACGGGCAATTGCTACCGATCTCTGAAAATGAAACTCTGTTTGTTGTGATCGGCACTACTTATGGTGGCGATGGACAACAAACTTTTGCATTACCCAATCTTCAAAGCCGTATACCTGTTCATAATGGAACGGGATCTGGTCTTTCCAGCTACCAGCTTGGAGAAATGGGAGGAGCAGAACAAGTTACTCTTACCATCAATCAAATCCCGATCCATAACCATCCACCATTAGCATCAGATGCAGGAGGAACAGCTGACTCTCCTGGTAACAATTTTTGGGCAGCCAGTTCCCTGGGAAAACCATATGTTGCGGGACCTACAGGTGTGCAGATGAATCCGCAATCAATTTCACCGACAGGCGGAAGCCAGCCACATGATAATATGATACCGTTCCTGTGTGTCTCTTATATTATTTCATTATTCGGGCTGTTCCCCTCACCGACCTAATAGAATCGACAGGCATAATCATAATGAAGAAAAAAAATCAATAACCACAAAAAATTATAAAAATGGCAGACCCATATATATCAGAAATAAGAATCTTTTCTTTTCCTACTCCACCAAAAGGATGGGCGCAATGCAATGGGCAATTATTACCCATTAACCAAAACCAGGCATTATTCTCATTACTTGGAACAACTTATGGAGGGGATGGACAAACAAATTTTGCATTACCCGATCTTCGGAGCCGGGCACCTATTCACCAGGGATCAGGATTTAATTTAGGACAGCGGGCGGGTGAGGAGGCGCATACGATAACGATGACTGAAATGGCTGCTCATAGTCACCAGATGAGTGGAAGTGGAAATGGGCCTACTGTAACGCCACCTACCAATAACTTCTTTTCTACCGGTACAGGTTTTACTCCTTATGCAGCCACAGCAAATGTTGCTATGGATCCAGCTTGTATCTCAAATGTCGGCGGCAGTCAACCACACGAGAACCGGTCACCTTATTTGGCTCTTAATTTTTGTATTGCCTTACAAGGAATTTTTCCATCACAGAATTAAGGTATTCAAACTAAAGAACTCAATAACCACAAAAAATCATAACTATGGCAGATCCCTTTGTAGCCGAAATAAGACTATTCCCTTTCAATTTTGCCCCGACAGGTTGGGCACAATGTAATGGCCAGTTATTACCTATAAGCCAAAACACGGCTCTTTTTTCTTTGTTAGGAACTTACTATGGAGGAGATGGAAAATCAACTTTTGCGCTGCCTGACTTACAGGGTGCAGCGGCCATGTTCTGGGGACAGGGCAATGGTCTTTCTCAAAGATTTCTAGGAGAGCAAAATGGTTCTCCCACTGTGACATTGTTAACTTCCGAAATACCTTCGCATGTACATACGGTGAATGCAAAAATCGCGGGAGGCCAGGCGATCCCTACGGGCTTAGTATGGGGTACATCGAGTGCGGCAAAAGCAGCGGCCAATTTTTATGCGCCTGCGGCGCCATCACCTGTTAACATGAATCCGACTGCTCTTTCGATTGCAGGCTCAAGTTTCCCGCATAATAATATGCCGCCATATCTAACATTGAATTTTTGTATCGCATTACAGGGAGTATTTCCACCAAGATCGTAGTCCGGTAAGCTGGTGCATCATGTTTGCAATATCTTTTAAAAAACCAATCATCAATCTTAAAGCAACTTATAAAAAACTAACTAATGCAAAAGTTCTATAATAAAAGTTTGGCAGTAAAAGATCTTACAAAGAGAATTAAATTTTTTGCTGTACTTTTTTTTGCAACCTTTCTATCTGTAACAACGGTAGCAAACGTTTATTATGTAACGAATACTACTGACGGCTTTGCTCTCAACCAGCTCCGTGGGGCAATTCTGGATGCCGATGCATTAGGAGGTACTCATACCATTAATGTTGCTGCAGGCACTTATACATTAACATTAGGTGAAATTGTTTTTGGAAATACTGCACAGAACATTAGCATATTCGGGGACGGTCCGGCACATACCATTATCAGCATGACAACGGGTGCAGGTCAGGACCGGATCTTTTTTATTAATCCTTCAGGGACTACAAACAGTCCGGTAATAACTGTCCATGGTATTAAATTTGAAAACGGATATCTTACTTCAGATCCTTATGGCGGGGCAGCCATTTGTGCCGGTGGCGGTTCAGGTGAATCTCTTACGCTGATCAACTGCGTATTTGATAATAATATTCTTCCGGCTGGTGCTTATGGTGGTGCAGCTGTTTGTATGCAAATTTCAGGTAGCCTCACTGTTGACAGTTGTACTTTCACTAATAACGTAAGTAATGATGTAGATGGAGGTGCTATTTTATTTATCATTTTCAGTGGTGAAGGATATAGTGGCAACCTGTCTGTAATCAAATCTACTTTTACAGGTAACTCTGTGAACTTTCCTGGTGCTGGTACATCTAATGGAGGAGCTATATCATTTATAGGACAAGAGGGGATCGCAGGTTCCTTTGGTGTCACTATTAATGAAAATACATTTATCAGCAATACAGCCGATGGATTTGGTGGTGCTATATCAGGAAATAATTCACCTAACCTATCCATATCTCAAATACATTTTAACCGGTTTTTTAATAATAACAGTACTACTTCCGCATTATCCAGCGGTCTTCATTTTGTTGAATCTTCCGGCAGCGTGAATGCAGAAAATAACTGGTGGGGTTGTAATACAAACCCTGTTAGCGGTTCTTCTACTTCACCCTGCAACCAGGCAGGCGGAGATCTGGCAGGAGGAGGTTCATTGGATGCAAATCCATGGCTGCAATTAAAAGTTACTGCTTCACCCGCCACAATTTGCAGCACCACTCCATCTAACCTGGGAAATACTTCAACCATTAGTGCAAGTTTTCTAAATAATTCAGATGGCACTGCTATCCCTGCTGCTGATCTTTCTCAATTGATCGGCTTGCCGGTTACATGGGGACCAACAACATTAGGAAGTCTTTCTGGTCAACAAACAACCATTCAAACAAACGGAACAGCAACTGCAACATTCACATCAAATGGAACAGGTGGTACCGCAACTGTGAATGCACAGGTGGACAATGTTCCTGCAAGTGAAACATCACCTTCAAGAGCAAGTATCACAGTAAATACTTCTTCAATAGCACCAACTGGTGTAACAGGTACAACAACCATCTGCAGTGGAAGCAGTACAACATTAACCGTAAGTGGCGGATCAAAAGGAATGGGAGCAACAACCGAATGGTTCACCGGCTCCTGCGGAGGCACGCCGGCAGGGACAGGAGATGCAATAAATGTTTCTCCAACTACTACTACAACTTATTATGTAAGATATACTGGTACATGTAATACCACCACCTGTGCAACAGTAACGGTGACGGTAAATACATTATCAACTGCGCCAACCGGTGCAACCGGAACAACAACTATCTGTGCTGGAAACAGTACAACATTAACAGTAAATGGCGGATCAAAAGGGACAGGAGCTCTTACACAATGGTTCACCGGCTCATGCGGGGGCACGCCGGCAGGTACAGGAGATGCTATAAATGTTTCACCAGGCAGCACCACCACTTATTATGTAAGGTATTCGGGTACATGTAACACGACAACATGTGCATCAGTAACAGTAACTGTAAACGAACGACCAACAGTAAATGCACCTACAGTTGTTCAACCTAGCTGTGCTACACCTACAGGAACTATTACCGTAAATGCAACAGGTTCCGGAACGCTGGAATACAGCATTGATGGAGGAACAAATTGGTTTATAACAAATGTGTTCAGTGGTCTTCCAGCCGGGAATTATAATATTTCGGTGCGGTCACAAAGTGCACCGTCTTGTATATCTAATTATTCAGGCAACCCGGTAGTTTTGACTGCTGCAACAAATTGCTGTACTTCTACCTGTTCCAATAGTAATCCAGTTCTTTATTTTGGTTATCCTGGAGATCAATCATCAACAGTTAAAGTAATTGCATCGGGTGGAACAGCGCCTTATACTGTTTCTATTACCATGAATCGTCCGTTGAATTGCAATGTTATCACCAGTTCAGGCGATGAGATATGGACAGCTGCAAGTGGTACAAGTATAAATAATGTTTGTCCTGCTTCAGGCACAAATTCATTACCACCAGTATCTACCGGAACTATCGCAGCATCAAGTGGATCTTATTCTGTGGATGTTACCCTAATGCAGGATGCTACATTTACTGCAACAGTTACAGACGCCAATGGATGTGTTACCACATGTACAACCTTCATCCATGCAGAAGATGTTCGTTGCTTTGCAGGAAATAATGGTGGTATTAAAGTCGCTATCTGTCACCAAACCGGTAATCCTGCTAATCCGTGTACAAATATGTGTGTTTCTGAATCGGCACTTGCTTCTCATTTGGCACATGGCGATTTCGTGGGCAATTGCACTCCAAATTGTGTTGCACCTACTCAAACAAGAACAGCTACTGTTGAAACAGTGCCGGAAGAAAAGGCTCCTGTTGAAAAAACTTCAATTGAAAAAGTATCTATTAAAAAAATTCCGGTTAAAATAGCACCTGTTTCAGCTGGCGTCTTCAAAGTAAAAGTAATGCCGAACCCAAGCGACAACTATTTTATATTAAATGTAGAGACAGGAAGTAGTGAAAAAATCACAGTGACCATATATGATGTGTTGGGAAGGATGGTGAAACATATTGAGAATAATAATAGCCAACTTATCCGATTTGGCGAAGATCTAAAGACCGGATCCTATATGGCCATAGTAAGACAGGGCGTTAACACGACAACAGTAAAATTGATAAAACATTAATGACCGCTGGTGAAGAATAGAAATTAATAGCCAATATAAAATGAAATAAACTCATCTATCGCTACACAGTGATAGATGAGTTTATGCTAACTACCTGCAATACCTTTTAAAGAACCGATCATTACTCTTTATGCAACTTTAAAAAACTAACTAATGCAAAAGTTCTACAACAAAAATTTATGTGTAAAAGGTTTTACAAAGAGAATTAAATTTTTTGTACTTCTTTTATCCACAACCTTAGTGTCTGTAACATCCGTTGCAAATGTTTATGTGACAACTACCTTTACAGATCCTGTTTTTACTGCTGTTAATAATGCTACCGGGGCGATCACAGCTGGTGCAGGTATCGGTCTTGTTTCTCTTAGATCTGCATTGAAGGCCGCAGATAATTTAGGGGGAACTCATACGATAACACTTGGAACAGGAACTTATCTATTAGACGGAAGCACTATATATGCTAACTCCCCAGTGAGTGGGGGTTCTGCAAGAACAATTTATTTCGGGAACACGGCACAGAATATTACTATTAACGGTAACGGCCCTGCAAATACCATTATCAGTATGGCAGCGACAGGCAGGGACCGGATCTTTTCGATCAATTATAGTGGCTCTATCCCCAATGTTTTTTCAACGATCAATGGTGTAAAATTTCTAAATGGATATTTGACTACGGATCAATATGGAGGGGCCGCTATCTATGCAGGGCCGGTAGGAGGTCTTGATGAAACACTTACAGTTAACAATTGTGCATTTGAAAATAATATTAGTCCCGGTGCGGCAGGCAATGGAGGATCAGGCGGTGCGATCTATATGTTCCAGGAAACCCTAGTAGTTGATAATTGCACTTTTACTAATAATAGTGCTGTAGATGGTGTAGGTGGTGCTATTGTTTATATATTATATAATAACCAGGGTAATAACGGCGATGTTGATATAACAAATTCTACGTTTACCGGTAATTCTGCCAAGAGTCTTGGCGGGGCAATTCATATTACATCTCAAGGAGCACAACCAGGCGGTACTACATTTACAGTAGATATTAATAAGAATACATTTTTAAATAATTTTACAACTACCGGAGCTGGCGGCGGCGTTGCATTAAATAATGGGGCCAACTTATCGATCATGCAGGTACATTTTAACCGGTTTGTTGGTAATATTAGTGCTTTACCCGCAAACTCCAGCGGGCTTCATTTTGTTGAATCCGCCGGTAGTGTGAATGCAGAAAACAACTGGTGGGGTTGTAATACAAACCCTGTAAATGCTGCATCAACATCTCCCTGCAACCAGGCAGGTGGCGATGTACCGGGATTAGGTTCATTAGATGCAGACCCATGGCTTCAATTAAAAACAACAGCATCACCAAGTACAATTTGTAATACACCGGCAGGTCTTGGTAATACTACTACAGTTACTACCAGTTTCCTTTCCAACTCAGCAAATCAAGCAGTAGCGGTTGCTGATCTTTCCAGGTTAATCGGATTGCCCGTAACATGGAGTACCGGCGCTGCCCCCGTACTAGGTACACTTAGCGCACAGCAGACGACCATCCAGGCAAGCGGAACTGCTACTGCTACTTTCACAGCTAATATGACTGGTGGTAATGCAACGGTGAATACACAAGTAGACAATGTGCCTATAACTGATCCAACAGCAAGAGCAACGATCATTGTACATACTATCCCAGTAGTTACTGACCCTACTAATTTTACCAGCTGCGTGGGTGGCACAGCATCATTTAGCTCAACGATAACAGGAGTTCCGGCACCGACCATAGTTTGGCGTATTGGTACAACAGCTCTTATTAATGGACTCCAGGCTTCCGGTTCTACCGTTTCAGGACAAGGAACAGCCACATTAACGATCACGAATGTTCAGCCGGGTGATGAGTTTGCTACTTATAATGTTCGTGCATTCAATGAATGCGGGGACGATATTTCTGCCAACGTATCACTCATTGTCAATAGCGTTACCGGCGGAACAGTTGGATCAGACCAGACGATCTGTTCCGGCGGCGATCCTGCAGCATTTACAGAATCAGTAGCATCTACAGGCGACGGAGTATTGTCCTACCAATGGCAAAGTAGTACAACAGGTTGTGGCGGAGCTTTTTCAAATATTGGAGGAGCAACAGGTACAACATACGATGCACCTGCAGGCTTAACGTTAACTACCACTTATAGGAGAGTTACAACAAGCACACTCAATGCAGTTCCCTGTACCGCGAACAGCAATTGTATAACAGTAACAATAAATAATGTTACGGGTGGAACAGTAGCAACAAATCAAACAATATGTTCAGGCGGCGATCCGGCAGCATTTACACAAAGTGTTGCATCAACTGGTAGTGGCGCATTAACGTACCAGTGGCAAAGCAGTACAACCGGTTGCGGTGGAACCTTCTCTGATATTGGAGGAGCAACGGCTATAACATACGATCCACCTGCGGGCTTATTGGTAACCACCAGTTACAGGAGGGTTACAACAAGTACACTCAACACAATACCTTGCACCGCCAACAGCAATTGTATAACTGTAACTGTGAATGATGTCACCGGCGGAACAATTGCAGCTGATCAGACGATCTGTTCAGCTGGAGACCCGGCATTGCTTACACAATCAGTAGCATCAACGGGAAGCGGCGCATTAACTTACCAGTGGCAGAGCAGTACGACAGGCTGCGGTGGGGCCTTCTCAAATATTGGTGGAGCTAGCGCTATAACATATGATCCACCTGCAGGCTTAACCGTAACTACCACTTACAGGAGAGTTACAACAAGTACACTCAACGGGATACCTTGCACCGCCAACAGTAATTGTATAACCGTAACAATAAATAATGTTACCGGCGGAACTGTTGGATCAGACCAGACGATATGTTCAGGCGGCGACCCGGCTTTATTTACAGAGTCTGTAGCATCTACAGGCGGCGGAATATTATCATACCAATGGCAGAGTAGTACTACAGGCTGCGGTGGAGCCTTCTCAAATATTGGAGGTGCAACGTCTGCATCCTATGATCCACCAGCAGGAGTATTGGTAACTACCAATTACCGCCGAGTAACAACAAGCACACTCAATGGAGTGCCTTGTACAGCCAACAGCAATTGTATAACAGTAACAGTAAGAATTGTAACAGGTGGAACAGTGGCCGCTTCTCAAACGATATGTTCCAACGGCGATCCTGCAGCCTTTACAGAATCTGTAGCATCTACCGGCGACGGAGTATTATCATACCAATGGCAAAGCAGCACTACTGATTGTTCAACTGGCTTTACAGATATAGGAGGTGCTACCGCCACAACATACGATCCGCCAGCAGGATTAACTACTACTACTTATTATCGCAGAGTTACAACGAGTACATTCAATGGACTCGCTTGTACAGCAAACAGCAATTGTTTAACAGTAACAATAGCTGCAACTCCAGCTATTACTTGCCCGACAAACACATCAACAGCAGCATGTCAAACACAGAGTGCAGTGAATACTGCTTTTGCAGCATGGCTGGCTACTGCCTCCGGAAGCGGTGGTGTTGGCGGAGTGCTTACTAATAATAATTCAGGTGCCCCACCTGCTTGTGGTGGTGCAACAACCATAACATTTACTTATACCAATAGCTGCGATCCAACGATCAGTACATGCCAGGCAACGTTTACCGTAACAGCAGCAGATGCAGTTGTATTAACATGCCCGGTAAATACATCTACAGCTGGCGGCCAGACCCAGGCTGCAGTGAATGCAGCTTTTGCTGCGTGGTTAGCTACTGCATCAGGTACCGGTGGATGCAATGGTGTACTCACAAATAATAATTCAGGTGCACCACCTGCGGGCGGAGGTTCAACAACAGTAACATTTACTTATACCAGTTCCTGCGCACCGCTGACGACAACATGCCAGGCTACATTTACTGTTCTTCCACCTGTTTCAGTAACGTGCCCGGTAAATACTTCTACAGCGGCTTGCTTAACACAAGCACAGGTAAATACTGCTTTCAGTGCATGGTTAGCTACCGCATCAGCAGCCGGTGGTTGTAACGGAGTTTTAACGAATGACAATACAGGTGCGCCATCTGCTTGTGGTGGTGCGACAACAGTCACGTTCACATACACCAGCACTTGTGAACCATTCACCTCTACATGTTCAGCTACATTTACTGTACCTGCACCATCAGTTGTATCATTAACCTGCCCGGTAAATACTTCTACAGCGGCTTGCTTAACACAAGCACAGGTAAATACTGCTTTCAGTGCATGGTTAGCGACTGCATCGGCAAGTGGTGGATGTAATGGTGTGTTGACGAATAATAATACAGGTGCTCCACCTGCTTGTGGTGGTTCTACAACTGTAACCTTTACTTATACCAGTACATGTGCTCCAATAACTACGACCTGCCAGGCAACATTTACGGTGCCGGCACCGCCAGTTGTATCATTAACCTGTCCTGTAAATACCAGTACATCGGCTTGCTTAACACAAGCACAGGTAAATACTGCTTTCAGTGCCTGGTTAGCTACTGCATCGTCAAGTGGTGGATGTAATGGTGTATTAACGAATAATAATACAGGTGCTCCACCTGCTTGTGGTGGTTCTACAACTGTAACCTTTACTTATACCAGTACATGTGCTCCAATAACTACAACCTGCCAGGCAACATTCACGGTGCCGGCACCGCCAGTTGTATCATTAACCTGTCCTGTAAATACCAGTACATCTGCTTGCTTAACACAAGCACAGGTAAATACTGCTTTCAGTGCCTGGTTAGCTACTGCATCGGCCAGTGGTGGATGTAATGGTGTGTTGACTAATAATAATACAGGTGCCCCACCTTCTTGTGGTGGTTCTACAACTGTGACGTTTACTTATACGAGTACATGTGCTCCATTTACTACAACTTGCCAGGCAACATTTACAGTGCCGGCACCGCCAGTTGTATCGTTAACCTGTCCTGTGAATACAAGTACATCAGCTTGCTTAACACAAGCACAGGTAAATACTGCTTTCAGTGCATGGTTAGCTACTGCATCAGCAAGTGGTGGATGCAATGGTGTGTTATCGAATAATAATACAGGTGCTCCACTTGCTTGTGGTGGTTCTACAACAGTGACGTTTACTTATACCAGCAGTTGTGCTCCATTTACTACAACCTGCCAGGCAACATTTACTGTGCTTGCACCGGCAACTGTATCGTTAACCTGTCCTGTAAATACAACTACATCGGCTTGCTTAACACAAGCACAGGTCAATACTGCTTTCAGTGCTTGGTTAGCTACTGCATCGGGAACTGGTGGATGTAACAGTGTGTTATCGAATAATAATACCGGTGCTCCAACAGCTTGTACTGGTGGTTCTACAACTGTGACGTTTACTTATACCAGCAGCTGTGCTCCATTTACTACCACATGCCAGGCAACGTTTACAGTGCCGGCGCCATCAGCAGTAGTATTAACTTGTCCTGTGAATACAACTACAGCAGCTTGTCAAAGCCAGGCTTCGATAAATGCTGCATTTACTGCCTGGCTAGCTACAGCATCAGCCAGTGGTGGTTGCAGTAGTTCGTTGACAAATAATAATACAGGTGCACCATCTTCTTGTGGTGGATCTACAACAGTGACCTTTACTTATACCAGCAGTTGCGCACCATTTACAACAAGTTGTTCGGCTACGTTTACAGTTCCGCCGGACAATACACCACCATCTATAACAAATGTGAGTGCTACGCCAGCTATGTTATGGCCTCCAAACCATCAAATGAAAGATGTGACTATTAATTATACTGCTACTGACTGTGGAGCGTTCACTACATCACTTTCTGTTACCAGTAATGAACCGATCAATGGAACTGGTGATGGTGATACTTCACCTGATTGGGAAGTAATAGATAATCACCATGTGAAGCTAAGAGCCGAAAGAGCTGGTAATGGAAACGGAAGGATCTATACAATTACTATAAATGCAACAGATGCTTGTGGTAATACAAGCAGTAATACGGCAACAGTAATTGTTGCTCATAATATCACTGCACCAGTAAGTGGAAATTCGTTTAAGGTAGGCTCAACAGTAAGCTTTAGCGGAACGTTCTGGGATAAACCGGGAAATAAACATACTGGTAAGTGGTTAATAGATGGTAGTGCATTAGCAACTGCAACCATTACTGAACCTGTCGGCAATCAAAATGGCAGATCAACGGGTAGTTATAAGTTCACTGCGCCGGGTGTTTACAAATTGCAAATGAATATTACTGATCAAAACGGTATCACTTCTTATGCAAATACGCAAGGCGACCTGGAAGCGATCGTTGTGATATACGATCCGAACGGCGGATACACTTACGGTGGCGGATACTATGATTCAAAAGCCGGAGCATTAACGTCAGATCCATCGGCGACAGGAAAAGCCAGCTATGGATTTTCAATGAACTATTTTAAAAACTCAACTAATCCCAAGGGAGAAACACAGTTTGATTTTAGAGTTGGAGATTTTGAATACAATGCTTTGAATTTTGATTACCTCGTTATCAATAATTCCATGTCGCAGTTCAAAGGAACTGGAAAAATAATCGGCGGTCAAAGCGGAATTAATTTTATCATGACAGTTATTGATGGACAACTTGATGGCACTGGTGTTGATAAAGTACGAATGAAGGTCTTTAATAAGAATACAGGACGCATCTATTATGACAATATGCCCGGAGCCAGCGATGCGGCATTGCCTGTGCAGGCAGTTGGTACAAACAGTACTGTTGTCATTCAAGGAACAGGTATCAAAAACAATGACCTGCTTACTAAGACGAATTCAGAAGTTGTGCCTGAAAACAAAGGAATGGAACTTGCTGCGTATCCAAACCCTTCAAGCAGCAACTTTACAATACAGGTTAATGCAGGCAATGCAAAAGAAAAGATCTTGCTGCAAGTGTTTGATGTAAGTGGAAGGATAGTGGAAACAAGAAACAATGTTACTGCAGGTTCTTCATTTACATTAGGTGATAAATACAGACCGGGTTCATACTTTATTCGTGTGGTACAAGGAAAAGAACATAAAGAAATAAAATTGATCAAACTATCTGACTAAATGTTGTAATGATCATTTCAAACAGCTCCGATAAATTCGGGGCTGTTTTATTTTTAAATACTTTCTTAATTACGCCAATCTAATTAGCAATTGCTCCAGATTGAATAAAGATTTTTATTGCAAAAGAAGATATAAACAAATTTCATTTCTGGCATAAAAATTTGTGCTTAGAAAGTGAAAGCAAATTATTTAATGGATAACAACAATCCCTGCAGGGTTGTGCTGTGGAAAAATAACCTCAATTATTCTTTACGTTTAAACTTTTAAAATTATGAAGACATTTAGCATATTATTTTTCGCGGCGTTGATCGCGGGAAGTAATTTATTTAAAGCACCTGATGCAAGTGTAGCATCTAACGACCTGACCAAATCTTCTGTATCATGTTCACCCATTGATACTGTAATAGTGCCTGTTGCCATTCAAACTTCTTTTGATACAAAATATCCGAAAGCAACAAAAGTGGTATGGTATCAATACGCTCCTGATAAAACAATGCCAGCAGATCCCACTGCATGGTATTATGTACTGGATGATAAAGATTATTATGTAACGTTTTATTGGGATGATGCCGATTATATTGCCTGGTATGATAATGGAGCCTGGATCCGTTCATCCCAAAGAATTGATAATATAGATATCCCTGCTGATGTAATGAGAGCAGTTAATACTCAATATCCCGGGTATAGTATCGCCGATGTAGATCTTGAGCATGATAACAAACAAACTTTGTATGAAGTAAAATTGGTGAAAGGTGATACAAAATGGAATGTTCATTACACGCCAACAGGAACTGTAGCTAGAAAAAAAGAAAGACACTTAACCAAATATGATCCACAGGCCGAAATGACAACCGATTTCACGACCCGTTATCCTAACTCATCAGAAGTAGTTTGGTATCGCTATACGCCAGACGATCGAGTTGATCTTTACCCAACAGATTGGGATTACAATATGGATGCAACTGATTACGAAGTAAGATTCAAAAGGGACGGCACTGAATATTCTGCCTGGTATGATAACGGCAAATGGGTGCGTACTGAATCAATGACAATGAATTCTAATAACGCTAAGCTCCCGGCAAACATTAATGACCTGCTGAAAACACAATACAGCGGTTATACAGTTAAAGATGTAGAAACAGAGCAAAGCAGTACCCGTACTGTTTATGAAATAGAACTAGCAAAAGGAAATGAAAAATGTAAAGTATTCTATACTGCAGAAGGAGCGATCATTAAGAAAAAATGCAGAACTGTATAAGACGATCTCGAATCACAAACTATGATCAACAAAAGAATGAACTCAATTTGGGTTCATTCTTTTTTATAGTGACCAATGCCAGGTATAATATACGGGAATATAAATTAATTCAAATTTTTCTTGTTGGGCACATGCACTTTCAATTCAAACATAATTAGCCTGCCGATGGAGGGAGAGCCTACCGATTCCATTTGCCTTGTATCAAGCAGATTGGTAATATTCATGTTAAGGCTAACCATACTGTTTAATTTATAACCTGCGTTCAAGTCAAATGTGACAAAACCACCTAATGGTCCCCAATCAAAGTTTTTCAAATAGTAGCGATGCTCATGAGTTGTAGGGTCATCGCCCCAATCGCGATTGCCTTTTATTTAGTTTTGAAATGCATTTATAATTCCAATAAAGTCTTTACCGGATCCTTACCAAATAAAAGCTGATCAGGATTTTCCAATAATTCTTTTACTCTTACTAAAAAGCTTACTGATTCACGACCATCAATGATACGATGATCGTAGCTAAGCGCTACATACATCATTGGCTTTATTACAACTTGTCCATTCACAGCAATTGGTCGTTCTTCTATTTTATGCATTCCAAGAATTGCACTTTGAGGAATGTTAATTATTGGTGTGCTTAATAAAGAACCAAACACTCCCCCATTTGTAATGGTAAATGTTCCACCTGTAAGATCTTCGGCAGTTAACTTGCTGTCCCTTGCTTTTGTTGCTACTTCAATTACTTTCTTTTCAATATCGGCCATGCTTAAACTTTCCGCATTCCGAATTACAGGAACAGTTAATCCTCTTGGTGTAGAAACAGCTATTGACACATCACAGTAATCATGATAAACAATATTATCACCATCGATATATGCATTTACTGAACGCCATTCCTGTAATGCATAACAACATGCTTTTACAAAAAAGCTCATGAAGCCAAGACCAACGCCGTGTATCTCTTTGAACTTATCCTTGTATTTATTTCTTATGTCCATTACCGGCTGCATGTTCACTTCATTAAAAGTGGTAAGCATAGCAGTGGTGTTCTTTGCCTCAACCAATCTTCTCGAAATTGTTTTCCGGAGATTACTCATCTTCTCCGGTTTTTCATTTCTTGAAAATGATTCAATGCCTGGCTTACGACCTGGATTACTTAAAGCAGCAAGAACATCTTCTTTCAAAATTTTTCCTTCGGGACCTGATGGAGTAATTTTTTTCGGGTCAACTTTTTTATCAGCGATCATAGCTGCAGCAACAGGCGATGCTTTTACATCAGCCGCCTCCTGTTTGCCTTCCGGCAAAATAACTGCGGGTTCTGCTTCGATCTTTTCTTCAGTGGCAGTTTCAGCCTTTGACTTTTTCTTTTCTTCCGACTTTTCAGCTTTTACTTCTGATTTTTTTTCAGCAGCTGGTTTTCCATTGGAAGGTTTTGAAGCCTTCTCATCAATGCTGGCCAGTTTATCACCTATTTTAATGCTGTCGCCTTCCTTGATATCTTCCAGTTTGATCACTCCTGCTTTTTCAGCATTTACTTCAAATGTTGCTTTCTCGCTTTCGAGTTCTGCGATCACTTCATCCCTTTCTACATAATCACCATCTTTCTTTGTCCACTTTAATAAAGTGACTTCGCTTATTGATTCACCAACCGTTGGAACTTTTATATCTATCATAGAAATAGTTTCTCGTTTGTAGTTTATAGTTTGTGGTTACCAACTCCAGTAACTCTTATCATTTCCCTTGCGTCGCACTCTTGTACTTTATATCGCTATTCAACTATCAACCTCAATTTGCACATCTGCATATTTGCAAATTGGCACATTATATCGAAAAGGCTGTTTCCACGATCTCCGCCTGCTCCTGCACATGTACTTTATTATAACCGGTCGCGGTTGATGCGGATGGCTGACGACTGATCACTCCGTAATTAATGCTATGCAAATTCATTTTCAAAAATGAAGCCGCTCCCATATTCAACGGCTCTTCCTGTACCCAAAACCATGTTGCTTTATTATACTTTGCATACAGATCGTCGAGTTGTTTGAATGGCAAAGGATATAATTGCTCGACACGAATGATCGCAATATCTTTTCTTCCATCCTTTTGCTGTTTTTCTGCAAGATCAAAGTAAACTTTACCACTGCAGAATAAAACTTTATTCACCTGCGATACATCAGCAAACACATCATCAATTACTTCTTTAAAACTTCCACTGGTAAATTCATTCATCACAGAATAAGACCCCGGGTGCCGAAGATTTGCTTTCGGTGCAAAATTTATCAACGGTTTTCTAAATGACCACAATAATTGTCTGCGTAATGCATGGAAAAAATTAGCAGCTGTCGTAATATTTGTTATCACCATATTCAATTCAGCACACATTTGTAAAAATCGTTCGAGTCTTGCGCTGCTATGCTCAGGACCCTGTCCTTCATATCCATGTGGAAGCAACATGGTAACTCCATTCATCCTGTTCCATTTTTGTTCCCCCGCGGCAATAAATTGATCAATTATAGTTTGGGCGCCATTACCAAAATCACCAAACTGTGCTTCCCAAATCACTAATGCATTTGGATGCGCCATTGCATAACCATATTCAAATCCCAGCACACCATATTCACTCAACAAAGAATTATAAATTCTGAATCTGCCTTTTGATCCCGGCAATACACTTAAACGATTATACGCTTTATCATTTTCCTCATCACGCAAAACAGCATGCCGATGACTGAATGTTCCCCGTCGTACATCCTGTCCGCTCATTCTTACATCTTTTCCATCCAGTAACAAACTTCCATAAGCAAGTAATTCCCCGGTTGCCCAGTCAACTTTATTCTCTGTTTGAAATAATTTTATTTTATCCTGCAACAATTTTTCCACCTTACGTAATGGCTTAAAATCTTCCGGCCATTTCATTAATGTATCAAAAATATTTCTGAAGGATTCTTCGCTTATCGCTGAAGCCGGAGATTCATCAAAATCTTCAATTGTTGCTCTTCTTAATTTTTTCCATTCCAACTCCGGTGTCTGATATTTATAAGGTAATGGATTTTGTTTCACTTCATCTAATCTTTCCTGAAGATCACCCCAGAATTTTTTCTCCATTTCCTTTGCAAGTCCCTGTGCCTCTTCTTCGCCATGCTCCATTAAATATTTTACATACACTTCTCTTGGATTTGCATGCTTTTCGATCAATGCATACATGTGTGGTTGTGTAAACTTCGGATCATCGCCTTCGTTATGACCATGGCGGCGATAACAAACCATATCAATAAAAATATCTGAATGAAATTTTTGCCTGAACTTTGTTGCCAACTCCACACATTTCACGACAGCTTCAGGATCATCACCATTTACATGTAACACCGGCGCCTGGATCGCAGCAGCTAATGATGTACAATAATCAGAACTTCTTGCATCATCAAAATCAGTTGTAAATCCTATTTGGTTATTAATTACAAAATGAATGGTACCGCCGGTATAATAACCCTTCAGGTAACTCATCTGTAAAACCTCGTAAACAACGCCCTGTCCTGCCAATGATGCATCTCCATGGATCAATATAGGAAGTATTTTAGCATAATGACTTTCATACATGATATCGGCCTTCGCCCTTGAAAAACCAACAACCACGGGATCCACTGCTTCAAGATGTGAAGGATTTGGCATCAGCTTCAAATGCATGGTTCTTCCATCAGGTGTCTGTACTTCACTTCCATATCCCATGTGATATTTTACATCACCACTTCCCATTGTTTGATCAAGTTTCGCTGTTCCTTCAAACTCACTGAATATTTGTTCATAAGTTTTACCCATGATGTTTGCCAACACATTCAAACGGCCACGATGCGCCATGCCGATCACCACTTCATGAACATCAAGTTCTGCTGATGTATTAATGATCGCATCAAGTGCGGCAATTGTTGTTTCTCCACCTTCCAGCGAAAATCTTTTTTGACCAACATATTTTGTGTGCAGGAATTTTTCAAACATTACACCCTGGTTCAATTTTTCCAAAATGCGCTGCCGTTGACTCAACGATAGTTTTTCATGAAAGTGTTTTTCCATTTCATTCGTCAGCCAATCTATCTTTTCCTGTTTACTGATATACTTGAATTCAATGCCGACATGATGTGCATAGCATTTTTCAAGATGAGCTATTATGTTTTTTAAAGTAGTTGTACCAAGTCCTATCAAACTTCCTGCATGAAATGTTTTATCAAGATCATCTTCAGTAAAACCAAAGAATTCAAGATTCAGATTAGCACCACGGTCTCTTCGTTTACGAATTGGATTTGTTTTAGCGATCAAATGACCTTTATTCCGGTAACCAAGTATCATTCTGTAAACACCAAGTTCACGTTTCCACCCGTCCCGATAGCTATCGGGAGTTATCGGGTCAATACCACTTTCGGCACTTACTTGCGGGGCCTCTTTTATTTTAACACCATTTCCATTAGTGGCAGGTTTGCCACTTGCTATCGCAAAATCAAATCCTTCAAAAAATTTTCTAAATTCCGGATCAACACTTTCAGGATCTTTTACAAAATCCTGGTATAAATTTTCAACAAATGCCGGATGCTGACTGGTGATATATTGGAAATCTTTCATCGAGGTCTCGTTTCACTGCTCCCGATTTTAAATAGGCCGAAGAGAGCTGGGCTGCAAATATCTGCCAAAAAACCGAATATGCTGTCATTTTGAAGGTTTTAGGGTATTATTGGGCCGACTGCAAATCCCTGAGCATCACCTGTTGTCTTCCCTTCTTCCAGTGGAAGAAGGGCTCCCTTGTGCGTCCACAAATTCTATTCAGCATTATTTGGAATTTGTTATTTGTCTTTTGGTATTTTACCTATGCACCCCTACCTTTGCTGTCCTCAAAAAAAGAGTAAATGGCAAATCATAAAGCAACAAAGAAAGATGCACGCCAGGCAGAAAAGCGCCGTGTAAGAAATAAGTACTATGGCAAAACAACCCGTAATGCCATTCGTGATCTTCGTGAAATAAAAGACAAAAAAGAAGCATCTGATAAAATGCCAACTACTGTGGCTATGATCGATAAGCTAGCAAAAAAAGGGATCATTCATAAGAACACTGCTGCTCATTTGAAAAGTAAGCTGGCAAAAAGGGTAAATAAATTAGCTAAATAATTCTTTTAATATATTTTTTAAAAGGCATTCCATATCGGAATGCTTTTTTATTTGGATCAGGTTTTGTGAAACCCATTTAATTCAGTTGGGGAATCGAAGTTCTCATGCTTCTTACTATAACTGTTTCCCCACTCTTCCATTCCTTGAAACAATGGAATTAATTCTTTACCAATATCTGTTAAGTAATACTCGACTTTAGGAGGAACGGTAGGGAAAATCTTTTTATAAATGATCCCATGATTTTCTAATTCTTTTAATTGCTGATTTAAGACTCTTGCATTTGCTTCGGTCAATTTTTTTTGTAACTCGACGGGACGATTAATTCCACCATTAAGGGATACGATTATATCCCTTTTCCATTTCCCTTCGATCACATAAAAAGTAACATCAACACCGCTTCTCTTCTTCCCAGGAATTTTTTTCTCATACATAGGCAATCCTTAAGAGGACAATTTTATCAGGTATGGGATAAAATTGTCAATTAGAAATTATTGCAATCGGTTGCATAGCTTTAGTTACACCTAAATATCTGTCTAAATATATCATTCTATTCTTCATAAAATACAACCGGTTGCAATGCTTTGACGACAGAAGACATCGGCTCCCGGCGGTAATTAATAAAACAAATTAAAAAGGAGGTACAGAACGGAAAACACCAGATGCTAGTAACCCTAAACATTTTAACCCCCAAAACAACGATTATGAGACTTGTCATTACTAAAATTTGTACGCCACTTTTCACTTTTCTATTTGTTTGTTTAACCACTCAACTAAAAGCTCAGATCCCACCACTTGTTTATAATGTTGAAAATACTGGAGCAGCCTTTGCCCCTCCACCCTTACCCACAATGAGTCAGTCCCCTGTAATTGATCCTTTAACAGACCCCTTCATGTGGTCTGATGGCAGTGGACGTTCTTTAAATTTTAATGATTGGAAACGCAGACGTAATGAAATAAAAAAAGAGATTGAACATTATGAGATAGGTCTTAAACCCGATAGACCACAGGATATCACTGCCACTTACACTCCTACATCAGCAACTGCCGGCACACTTCGGGTAATTGTTACGGTAAACGGACAATCACTTACGCTAACTTCAGCGGTTGCATTACCATCAGTTCCTGGTCCATATGCTGCAATTATCGGAATGAATAGTCCGTCAGGAAGTGTTCCGGCATCTGTTTTTACCAGTCGCAACATTGCAAGGATCACATTTAACCATAATAACGTAACGACTTATGGAAACCCTCAAAATACAAATCCATTTTACAGACTTTATCCTGATCAGAATATTACCAATGCAGGACAGTATAGTGCCTGGGCATGGGGAGTAAGTCGTTTAATAGATGGATTAGAATTAGTTCAGGCTTCCTTACCAATAGATCTAAGTCATATTGGAGTAACAGGATGTTCATACGCTGGAAAAATGGCGTTGTTCGCAGGTGCACTTGATGAACGCATTGCCCTTACTATTGCCCAGGAATCAGGTGGCGGCGGTGCTCCAGCCTGGAGAGTATCAGAATTTGGTGGTGATGTGGAAAAACTTGGCGCAACTGACCATAACTGGTTTAAGGAAGACATGTTTCAATATGCCGGATTGAATGTTCCAAAATTACCCTACGATCATCATGAGTTGATAGCGATGATAGCACCGAGAGCAGTACTTGTCACTGGCAATACAGATTTCTTTTGGCTATCGAATCCTTCCTGTTATGTGTCGGCAAGGGCAGCCCATGAGGTTTGGAAACAATTTGGAGTAGCTGACAGGTTTGGTTTTTATATAGATGGAGGACATGGTCACTGCGCAGTACCTGCAACCCAGCTTCCTGCAATGGAAGCATTCGTTGAGAAATTTCTTAAAGGCAATACCAATGCTAATACAAATGTTATGGTGCACCCATATCCTACTGTAGATTATCAACGTTGGTATCAATGGTGGGGTACAGGAAATCCTGTTTTCCCTGATGAAGCAAGTACAGTTAAAATATGGTTGGAAATAGAATGTGGCACCGTAGGTTCCAACTGGGATATTCTTCAAGATCCATTAGCTTCCAAGGGAGCGTATGTAAGAATTAAGTCCGGTATTGCTAACAGTACTGGAGCTGCTCCTGCAAATACTCCAGCAAACCAGGTAGTCATTCCATTTAATATAGATGTAGCCGGCACTTATAATTTTCTTGGAAGAGCCATTGGTCCGAGTCCAACTGAAGATAGCTATTGGGTAAAAGTCGATAATGGAGCTTTCGTAAGTGCTAATGGTCTTACATCAACTTCCTGGCAATGGGGAAGATTAGCAATTGCTGATCTTGCCGTCGGACCTCATACCTTCACGATTACCTATCGGGAAGTGGGAGCAAAACTTGATAAAATACTTCTTACTACATCAAATGCGTCGGTGATCACACCTGAACTTCTTGGACCAAATTGCGGTGTGGCTCCACAAGTAGCTACAGCCAGTTTTGCATTAGATGGGGGAATATGTAACCAACTGGGTACCGTAATTGCTACTGATGCAGATGAAATCATCTATCCTGGTTCAACAATTTTTCAAAAATGGAAAATTGCCGGAGGTACAGGAGCAGGGATATTTGCTCTTGATGCTGTTTCAGGAAAACTGTCTATTGCTAATCCTTCTGCAATTGATTTTTCTAAAACGAGCTATACCATTAATGTAACCGTAAGCGATGGATATTTTACAAGTCTTGAGAAGGAAATTACAATTCCTATTACAAAGAAAATTAAAGTTTGCCATAAGGGTAAGAATGTGATCTCTATTGGTAAAATGGATGTCCCGGATCACCTTGCCCATGGAGATTGCATTGGCGCTTGTGAATCAGAAACAGTTGCAGGCAGATCAATTCCAATTGGGGAAACTTCGGAGACAGGTTCTGTATTAGTTTATCCGAATCCTGCAAGAGGGGTAGTGAATGTTGTTTTGGGTTTGAATTATCAGCGCATAACAAGCATAAGGATGTATGACATCTCAGGAAAAATGGTAAAACAAATTTCTGTAAATGGAAAATCAAATGTGCCAATTACAATTGATAAACTACTTCCAGGAATTTATTTATTGAAAATGCAGGGAGATAAAGTGATCACTGAGAAAGTTTTGATTCAATAATAGCAAGCAGAAATCTTCAGTTAAAGTGGGCATTAGATGTGCCCACTTGCTGGAGAAAATTTTAAGTCCGAAATTATTTTTAATATAAACGATGTTAGAATAGGATATAAGTCGAGTTTTCTTGAAAGGGATCTTAGCAGAAGATCCCTTTTTTTATTTCTTATATTGCAAAAAAATATTTGATGATTCAATCTATTGGCATAAAAAAAATCTTTGTCGTATTTATTTCGACTCTGCTTTCAAATTTTGTAACTGCCCAAAATATTACAACTGTTTTTGAAAAAAGTAATGGCACAAAAACACCCACCTATCATGAAGCGATCGACTGGTGGCAGAAGCTCGATGCACAATCAGGAAAAATAAAAATGCTCACAATGGGAATGACCGATGCCGGTTATCCTTTGCATTTAGTTGTTGTTGCAAACAATGGTGATCACAATTTTGACAATATCAGGAAGAATGATAAAAGAGTGATCCTTGTCAATAATGGAATTCATCCGGGCGAGCCAGATGGAATTGATGCAAGCATGTTACTCGCAAGAGACATTGTAACTAATAAGATCAAATTACCGGATAATGTTGTTCTTGCTATCATCCCGGTGTATAATATTGGTGGCTGTTTAAATCGCAGCGCTGATTATCGTGTTGATCAGAATGGACCCGAAGAATTTGGTTTTCGTGGCAATAGCCAGAACCTTGATCTTAACCGTGACTTTATAAAATGTGATTCGAAAGAAGCAAAAGTATTTGCAGAAATATTTCATTTAACTGACCCGGATGTTTTCTTAGATAATCATGTTAGTGATGGCGCCGATTACCAGCATGTAATGACCCTTATTTGTACACAGCATAGTAAACTTGGTGGCATTTTGGGAGATTATTTAAACAAAACATTTGAACCAGCACTATATGAAAGCATGAAAACAAAAGGATATGATCTTATTCCTTATGTAAATGCATTTGGCGATACACCTGATAGTGGTTGGCCTGAATTTTTTGAAAGCCCCCGGTATAGCAGCGGTTATGCTGCTTTATGGCACACCTTTTCTTTTATTTCTGAAACACATATGTTGAAGCCTTATGACCAAAGAGTGATATCTACTTACGAACTCATGAGAAGCTTTATTGATTTTACTTCAAAAAATAGTTCAACAATAAAACAATTAAGAGATCAAACAAAACAATCGGCAAAAACACAACCTGAATTTCCAATTTCATGGACATTGGATCGTTCACAATCTTCAAAAAGAATTTATAAAGGTTATACGGCCAGTCGCAAACCAAGTGATGTTTCGGGCCAACCAAGATTATTTTACGACAGAACCAAACCTTACGAAAAAGAAGTTCCATTTTATAATTTTTATAAACCATCCACTTTTATTCAAAAACCAAAAGGATATATAATTCCACAAGGATGGTGGACGGTGATCGACCTTTTAAAAGCGAATAAAGTGCAGATGACACAACTAAAAAAAGACTCAACCATTGAAGTGGAAGTTTACCGGATCGATGATTATAAAACAGCTGCACGACAAAATGAAATGCATCATATAAACAGTGATGTAAAAACAAGTGTCACCGTTAAACAAATGAAATTTAAAAAGGGTGACTATTATATTCCGATGAACCAGGTCGCCAATCGTTTCTTAATTGAAACACTGGAACCAACAGCATCTGATTCCTATTTTGCCTGGAATTTCTTTGATGGGATTCTTGGGCAAAAAGAAGGTTATTCCGGTTATGCATTTGAAGATATCGCTGCAGAATATTTGAAAACCGATAGTGATCTTAAAAATAAACTGGAGCAAAAAAGAGCTACTGATACTGCGTTTGCAAAAAACGGAAGAGCTCAATTGAATTTCGTTTATGAAAATTCTCCCTGGGTCGAACCAAATTATTTAAGATACCCGGTTTATCGGGTGAAATAGTTGCAATAAGGTCTAAGGCAGGTGCTAATTTATCCCTTGATTAAAGCTTTTAAAAACAGTTGCACCGACTCCGATCTGCCAATGGGTTCTAAAAAAAGATTAAACACATTAACAGCTACAGCAAGCCAGGTTGCAGGATGTTTTAGCTTTTCATATTTCCATGCAAAAAAAAGTAACATAGCAATTATCAACCCTTCTGTAAAATAAAGCGAAGGCATGATCTCGACATTGGGCCAATTTTTTGCCTGCATTCCAACATGTACAATTTGAATGCCTCGTCCAAGTGCAGGCATCATAATAATAAATACAGTTGAGATAAGCCACCATGAATGATTTTCCAATTGTTTGCGATGAATAATGCTTTTTAAAACAGCAAATCCAAAAGCCAACATCATTGGAATTTCCACGGCAGCAACACCCATGAAAAACCATGGTTCAAAAGGCCCGAATTGTTCCCTCATTGTCGCTGACCTTTCAGCAGAAACAATATCGCGATGCATCATGCTCAATGCTGTTAAGCAAACTGCACCTGCTAAAAACATACCGATAATACCATTAGTACGATGTCTTGCCAGTTGTCCATGCGTAGCAAAATAAGGTTGAATGATCAGATAGAAATACCAAACAGTTCCCGTCAAATAATGAACATGGACAGACCAGGCGTTTTCTGAAAAATCGCCCCAGTAATCACGAAAAATTCCAGCTTGCATGATGACCATGGGAATGATCATCCATAAATGCAGGTTTTTATACTTAGTCATATCATTTAATTATTGACATTTCTAATATTGAATCATATAACCTTCCTCAAAGGCAATCTTTTCCAATAAGTCAACTGCCGCCATATCCATTCCATTGGTCCATAATTAAAATATTTAAACCAAAGATTACTATAAATAATCTGTAATGCATAAATTGCTAACCCGATCGGAATAAAAATTGCCGGCCCTATATTGCCCCCAAATCCAAAACCAACACCATAATAAAGGGTAATGCCAATGACTGTTTGCATTAAATAATTTGTCAATGCCATTCTCCCAAGGGGTGCCAGTATTTTTAATTTACTATTACCTTTCTTTTTTATCCAGTGCAAACAAATAACAGATGCGTAGGCAAGACTGAGTGGAACAACACTGATGGCATAGAAAAAAGTATGACCAAGCCCCATTGCATCGGGTATCCCCTTACCAAAAATCTCAAAATATGTACAGGCTATGGCAGCGGGGATACCAATGACAAACCCCCAGAGACGCAATTTTTTAAAAAGCGATATAAATTTCTCAAGATTAGCATATATCATTTTTCTACCGGCATAAAATCCCAGCAAAAACAAACCAAGTACTTTAGGTATCCTGTTACTATCGAGTATATATGAGTATCGATACAAGTATCCCGCTTCCTGCCAGTTTCGCCACTCTTTGAATCCACTTCCCTTTTTAAAAAGGTATTGACTGTAGGTTGAGTCAGTCGGAACACCATTCTTTTTATCTATGTTTATCGCAATTGACTCAATATAGTCGCCCGGTTTACTTTTGAATAAAATATTTATACAGTCAATAAATAGCGGAGAGATGATAAGTAGTCCGGCCAGTATCAATAAAGTTTTATCAGAACATTTTCTGAATAGCGGAAGTAACATGCCTATAAGAGCATAAAGAAAAAGTATATCACCTTCCCATAAGAGGAATAAGTGACCTGCACCAATGATTAAAAGAATTAACAGCCGACGATAAAATATTTTTAAGGGATTGATTCCTTTTTGTTCATTACGAATTAAAATGATCGAGAATCCGATTCCAAACAATAAAGAAAAGAGACTGTAAAATTTTCCGTTTATAAATGTAAGCTCGCTTAAACCGACAATCCCATCTGCAGGCCATGTGGGAAGAGCCTCCCGCATAGGCAGAGTAAGAAATCCCCAACCAGTGAATCCAAAAATATTATCTAATAAAACGCCCAGCAATGCAAAACCACGAAGTACATCAAGTATATCGGATCTCTCATTTTGCAATACAGGTAATGCAGTTTGCGTAGAAGAATGCATGATCAATTTTTTACTTTAATAAAAAAAACCATGCCTGCACTCACCATGTTAAAGCTCCGATGGTTTTGTTTCAGTGCTAAATATAACAATAGTTATTCTATAATTTTAAGTTGCAATTCGTTTGATTTGAGTGGCTGCTGCTCATCGTCTGAAGAGATGTCTGAAGTTTTATCAATTGACTTGAATATCCTTTTTCCTATTATCACAGCAACTATTAAAACAGCTATACTTAGATAACCTACCCAATTATAATTTGATAATTGATGTGTTTCTTTATTTGTTTTTACGATCACCCCTGCAACTAACGATGCCATGCCCTGGCCCAATTGCTGCATGCTGCCATTTACACTCATAAAACTTCCCCGCTGATTTTGTGATACTACGTTACTGATCATTGATTGAGCCATAACAATACGGCTTGTAACGACCAGGAATAATACAGCAAAAAAAAGAAGCGCAACAGGAACATTCATTGTTGGCATATTTGTAAGAATAAGCACCAGGAATAATGAAATAAAAACAGACCAGAGAAAAATGGGCAGCTTTCCCTTTTTATCTGAGAATCTTCCCAAATAAATAGCGGCTGCAAAAGAAGCTAAACCGCCGCATAATAATATCAATGCAATCTGGAGTATGGTAAATCCATTATTGAATTGAAGATAAGATGGAATAAACGGGATCACTAAAAAATGGCCAAACATGAACAGGCATGAAAAAATAAGTGCAGATCGTTGTATGGGGATTCTCATTGGGCTCGTGAGACTTCCAAAAAGAGTGGATGAACCAAAAGTTGCGATATGCCCTTTCATTGGCGGTAGGTATTTTATCATAAGTGGCAATAATAAAAGCCCTACAAAACCATTTGCAAGAAAAGGTAAATGCCAGTTTGAATTAAATATTTTAGTCAATAAAAGAGAAAGCGGCATGCCGATGACAGATGCAATTGCAAAAGCACTCATGACTATGCCCATCGCTCTTCCTCTTCTTTCATAAGAAAAAATATCAGCAACGATCGAATACAATTGGGCGCCCAATAGTCCGCCAAAAGTGCCGGAAACAATTCTTGCGATCAATAACGTCACGTAATTAGGAGCAATGCCGCAAGCAAAAGAGCCAATTAAAAATCCGGTAAATGCAATTAATAAAGATACTTTTCTATCATGGCGGTCAATAAGTAATGCAGCGATGATACCAGAAAAAAAGGCGCTGATCGAATACGATGCAACCAGGGTACTGAACTGAAACGCTGAAATATGAAGATCCGGGATCAGGTAAATACTCAAAGGAACCATATTGACGAAGTCAAGAACCTGCGTAAAATTTATAGCCGCCAGTAAAAGAATTATGGCTCTCTCTTTTTTGTTCATAGACAGTTTAGTGGAACAAATATCGTTAATGCAGCGTTAAGTGCAAATTGTTGTCTTAAATATGATAAACCATGTTCTCACTGCAAACGTAATTCGAATGATGAAGTCTTTGTTGCCGATATGTGTCTTTGCTGTTTCATTGTTGACAATTTCCTTTTCTACAAAGGATTTGAACAAGAAAACTATAAAAGACAAAGATGGTTTTGCATTAATTGAATTATTTACTTCCGAGGGCTGCTCAAGTTGTCCGGCTACTGATGAAGTTTTAGAAGAAGTTCAGAAAAAGTACAGCAATGAAAATGTGCTTATAGTAGGTTATCACGTTGACTATTGGGATAAGCTTGGGTGGAAAGATATTTTTAGTGATGCTTCTTTTACTCAAAGACAGGAATACTATTCAAATATTTTTCGATTGAATAATATTTATACTCCACAGGTAGTTGTAAATGGGAAAAAAGAATTTATTGGTTCAAATAAAAGCATGCTCAACAGCAGTATTGAAGAACAGCTGAATGAACTATCTGCGGTATCAATAAAATTGAATGCCGTTCAAAACACAGAAGGAAAGATCGATGTGCATTATTCAGCAGAAGGTGTTGATGCAAAAAAAGAACAAGCGATACTTGTACTGGTACAAAAGATGGCTACCAATGAAATAAAAAAAGGAGAAAACAAAGGAAGAACTCTACATCACATCAATATCGTTAGAAATATTTTTTACTTACCACTTAAAGAAAAATCTACAAACTTCACACTTCCTGCAGGTTTACAGAAAGAAGATTTTTTTGTTGCCGGTTTTATCCAGGATAAAAGATCAGGGAAGATAAAAGCGGTACAGTCTTGTCAGGTTGAGTAGTTTTTATCTCCCATCTTTTTGTAATAAACAAGGTCCGCAAAGGCGATAGTTGAATCCTTAGCATAAGACTCCTTTATCGTGCTCATCATTTTTATCTTATCAACCTCAGTGAAATTTAAAATATTAAAGATAAAAGTGGATCTCATATGATAGATCTAATATTTATTAATTTAGAAATGAACAAAAAGTAAGTGCCTTGAGAAATTGTTTTGCATCTGGAACAACTTGAGTTAGGGTTATAAAACAAAAAAAGCCTCTCAGAATAAACTGAAAGGCTTTTTTAATAAATATGGCAGCTACCTACTCTCCCGCATTGTGGTGCAGTACCATCGGCCATGAGGGGCTTAACTTCTCTGTTCGGTATGGGAA
>Ga0184624_10000045_pt1 | contig 31454 bp, 27 predicted proteins | sample PLM3_5_b1_FD_133157 | JGI IMG/M metagenome (GOLD analysis project Ga0184624, IMG submission 133157) | Groundwater sediment microbial communities from an aquifer in East River, Colorado, USA - PLM3_5_b1 | ecosystem: Environmental > Terrestrial > Soil > Riparian zone | place: USA: East River...
AACTCATCCTCTTTCTCGCTTTTTATTATTACTGTATAAAGGAAGTACGATTCAAGTTTGATAAAAAAGCAGCTATAACAGGTTTAAAGCTTGCCCTGCCAGTTATGGTATCTGCTATATTTGGCATTGGGATCAACTTCAGCGATAAGTTTTTTCTTGAAAAATACAGTTCTTTCAAAGACTTATCATATTACTACCTGGCGGTTTCTTTAGCCAGCGCTGTTCCACTAATATTTGCATCGTTGCAAAACGCATGGCTTCCATTGTTTCTTAAAGAAAAAGATATTCAAAAAAACATTGAATCTACTGATAAACTGATGCGCAGGCTTGTGATTGGCTTCCTTGTTTTATCAGTCTTGATCATTGTTTTTTTTAAAATTATATTAGAGCTAGGTATAATACAATCTAAATACAGCGAGACTATTAATATTCTTCCGTTGCTCCTAATTTCCCAAATTATTTCATCACTTGTTTCCCTCCATACCAATTACCTGGTTTATTTTGAACGAACTCATATAGCCTCTATAACCGGGTTTGTACTTTGTATTATAAGTGTTGGTTTAAGCCTTTTACTTATACCCCGCTACAAAGTTTACGGGGCAGTGACTGTATCTTTAATTTCCAATATTATTTACCTGGGACTCTATTATTTTATTATAAAAATGCTTAAGAAAAAATATTTACGTTTAAACACCCAGGTATAGTATTGCCATTAATGTAGTATGAAGAAAAGAAATGACGGATTGATGTATTTAAAAAGGTCGATAAAAACGCTTTTCAAGCACTCCAATGTGCCGAGCTTATTTTCTTTAGTGAAGTATTTTCCTGAATGGCGCAGGTACATGGCTCCGGGTAGGAATTCTATTGCAGACAATATTCCCTGGATCACGTTTTCTGCAATTGATTTTCTTAAAAAAATATCCCATTCTGAAATCCATATTTTTGAATATGGCTCTGGTGGATCAACTTTTTTTTGGGCATCACGTGTAAAACATGTTACTTCTATTGAGCATGATAGATCCTGGTTTGAAAAAATTAAGATGGAACTTACGGAACGGAGAATAACAAATGTAGATTACGTATTAAGTGAGCCATATAGTATTCCTGATTTTGAAAAAAAACACTTTCAAATAGCATCTGATTATATTTCAGGAGATCCAAGTCATAATGGGAAAAGTTTTGAAGCTTATGCAAAAACAATTGATAGTTTTCCCGACGAAAATTTCGATGTAGTAGTCGTGGATGGTCGGGCACGACCATCCTGTATTTTGCATTCTTTAAAAAAAATAAAGAAGGGAGGTTATCTTGTCATAGATAACAGTGAAAGAGAGTATTATTTGTCTTGTTTTGATTTTAGTATGTGGAGGGCATGGAATTTTTTTGGGCCTGTTCCATATAGTTATAACTTTTCAAGAACAAGTATTTTCCAGAAACCATAACTTATGAAGTTGGCACCTGTTATATTATTTGCTTATAATCGCCCCAATCATATTAAGAGGACTATAGAGTCGTTACTAAAAAATAAAGAAGCTGGAGAAAGTGATCTTTTTGTATTTTCTGACGCTCCAAAAAGGGAAGAAGATAAGTTAAAGGTTGAGCAGGTCAGGGAATATCTGCATGCAGTCAATCAATTTCAATCAGTTACTATTATAGAGCGAGAATTTAATTATGGGTTAGGTAAAAATATTATTGCCGGGGTGACACAGATTGTTGCAACATATGGAAAGGTGATTGCATTAGAAGACGATCTTATTGTCTCTCCTTACTTTTTGGAGTATATGAATGAAGGGCTTGATCTATATGAGAGTGACGATAAAGTCATCAGCATCCATGGTTATGTATATCCGGTAAAAGGAAAATTGCCTGAAACTTTTTTTTTGAAAGGAGCTGATTGCCTGGGCTGGGGAACATGGAAACGGGGATGGGATATTTTTGAGCCTGATGGAAACCTACTTTTAAAAAAGATCCTTGAAACACATCAGGCCCATGCCTTTGATTATAACAATGCCTATCCTTTTACGCAGATGTTAAAAGATCAAATAGAAGGGAAAAATAATTCATGGGCCATAAGGTGGTATGCATCCGCTTTTCTTAATGATAAATATACTTTGTATCCGGGTAAGTCTCTTATCCATCACGCCGGAGGTGATGGAAGTGGTACCAATACAGGGTATGATAGTCAATTAGATGTTACTTTAAGTCACAAACCGATCAAATTAAATAAGATCGATGTTGAACAAAATTTTCCTGCCTACAATTCATTTGTAAAATTCTATAAAACAATAAGCCGGCCATCAATTTTATATCGCCTGAAACGAAAGATCAAGACAATTTTTGCTTTATCCACCGATAACTAATTTTAATATACTGAAGTCTGAAAATGAGTATCAAACAGTTCATACCTCCAATATTGATTAGTCTTCTTAAGAAAAACAGTAAATATGGATGGAAGGGTAATTATAGTAACTGGCAAACTGCAGTTTTACATTCAAAAGGTTACAATGAATCTACTATTTTGCAAAAAATAAAAGAAGCAGCTCTTAAAGTGAAGACCGGAGAAGCAGTTTATGAACGTGACTCAGTACTATTCGAAGAAATTGAATACTCGTGGCCTTTGTTAGCTTCCCTGATGTGGGTCGCAACAAAAAATAATGGTTCATTAAAAGTTTTGGATTTTGGTGGTTCTTTAGGTAGTTCTTATTTTCAAAACAAGAAATTTCTGGACGAACTACAGCTTGTTGAATGGAATGTTGTCGAGCAGGAAAATTTCGTTACAACAGGGAGAGACTGTTTCGAAGATCAAACATTACAATTCTTTTATTCGATAGATGAATATATAAGTAAAAAAGGTAAACCCGATATTTTAATATTGGCATGCACACTTCCTTATATTGAAAAACCATACCAGTTAATGAGTGAATTGATGAATTATGATATTCCTTATATAATTATTGATAATACTTTTTTTAATTACGAGGATAGGGATAGAATTACTATTCAAAAAGTGCCACCTTCTATATACCCTGCTTCATACCCTTGTTGGTTTTTATCATATAAAAAACTGGTGACAGCTGTAGGTGATAATAAATACACAATTGTCAGCGAACACTTTAATGATTCAAGGATATTTTTAGATGGAAATCCTATTCAATACCGTGGTTTTCTGGCCCAACTTATTTAAATACGATGCGGATCATAAAAACCATATTACAAACAGATATTTTTCAATCCCGTCCGCCTGTGTTGGTTGATATTGGCGCTTCGGGGGAGATTAATTCTAAATGGAAGTTGATTGCTCCTTACTCAATTTGCATTGCATTTGATGCAGATGACAGGGAGTTTCATGTTTCCGAGCAAACAAATGTGGACTATAAGAAACTTTTTGTTTTTAATCGGATTGTAACGGGAGACGCTATGGATCAAGCAGAATTTTATCTTACAAGTTCTCCATTCTGTTCCAGTTTACTGGAGCCTGATGCAAAAAGTCTCAGCCCATGGATATTCAGTTCTCTTTTTGCAATTGATAGAAAAACAGAACTGCCGGCTATTACTGTCCAGCAGGCATTAATGAGAATAAATATAAACTACATAGATTGGTTTAAAACCGATACACAGGGCACCGATCTCAGGTTATTTAAAACATTACCATCCAAAATAGCTGATCATGTTTTAGCGGCTGAGTTTGAGCCGGGGATTCTTGATGCATATATCGGGGAAGACAAGCTGTATTCAGTAATGGATTATATGCAGCAGCATAAATTCTGGTTATCATCCATGCAGCCTAAAGGAGTGCAGCGTTTGGAAAAATCTTATGTCAATAAACTGGGATCTTTTGCTTCCGGTAAAATCATAAAGAGATCTCCTGGTTGGGCCGAAGTTACCTACCTGCGGGAAACGTTTTCTATTGATAAAAGACAAATATTGCTATTGTATATTTTTGCTTTACTTGAAAAACAATATGGATTTGCTTTGGAAGTAGTTGACTTTGCGTTGAAACATTTCAATGATGCTATTTTTGAAGATTGTAAGAAGGCTGTATTAAAAAAACTTAGCGTCGAGAAATGGAAAATTCCATTTGTTATTTTTAAAAGACGATTCAATAAACTCTTTGCCAATATCAATGATTAACTTCTGCACATTATTTGACTCAAATTATCTTTCAAGGGGGCTTGCTTTGTATCATTCTTTGCAAAAGGTTTCATCTTTTCATCTTTATATTGTTGCTTTTGATGATAAGTGTTATGATTATTTTAAAAATGCTTCTCTGCCAGATCTTACTGTGATCTCTTTAAAAGAGTTTGAGGATGAGGCTTTGTTGAAGGTAAAAGATGGAAGGTCCACAGCGGAGTATTGTTGGACTTGCACATCTTCTGTTATACTATTTTGTTTAAAAAAATACAAGCTGCCCTCTTGTACATACATTGACGCAGACATGCTATTTTATAGTGACCCACAGGTATTATTAGATGAAATGGGATCAAATTCTATTTTAATTTGCAAACATGGCTATACGAAAGATTACGATGTTTCTTCCACTCATGGTATTTATTGTGTAGAATTTGTTTGTTTTAAGAATACAGAAGCTGGTTTGAATGCATTGATCTGGTGGAAGGAAAAATGCCTGGAATGGTGCTATGCCCGATTAGAAGATGGAAAATTTGGTGATCAAAAATACCTGGACGACTGGCCGGTTCGATTCAGTTCGGTTCGTATTCTTGAACATCCAGGTGGTGGAGTGGCTCCCTGGAATGTTCAGCAATTTGAATTTACGAGGAATGAGGATAAAATTTTTCTGAAAAGAAAGGGCGACCAAATGAATTATCCAGTTGTATTTTTTCATTTTCATGGATTGAAATTTTACACCAATAGGTTTGTCTCATTTTGCGGTGCCATATACGAATTAAATAGAGCAGTAAATGAGATCTTTTATTTTCCTTATGTAAAAATTCTTTTACAAATAGAAAAGGATCTTAGCGCAAAAGTTGTTTCATTCAACGTTTCAGGAGCAAGGATCAATACTCCTAATAAACGAAAGGTGTTTGTAGAATTTTTAAAAGATTTTGGCTCTATGGTTTTAAAGGGGAAGGCATCGCCATTTAAACCAAGAAACTATAATTTTAAGATGCATTATCATTTTTATCAACTCGATCAGTTTAAATAAAAATTATGGCTTATATTATTGATCTGAAAACTTTTACCGATAGCAGGGGAAATCTGACGGTAATAGAGAAAACAATTCCTTTTGATTTCAAGCGAATTTTTTACATATACGGAGTAGATGATTCGAAACGCGGAGGACATCGTCATAAGACAGTTTACCAGGCTGCAATTTGTTTGAAAGGTTCTTGTCACATTAATAACAACGATGGGGAAAAGGAAACGGAGTTTGTACTAGACAAACCCAACAAATGTCTTATTTTGGAACCAAAGGATTGGCATACGATGGATAACTTTACCCCGGATGCAATTTTAATGGTGTTGGCTTCAGATTTTTTTGATCCCAACGATTATATATTTGAACCTTATAACAAATGATAGAGTACGAAAATCTAGGACGATCTAACCAGCCTTTTTTTGATGAGTATAAACAAACTTTTGCAAAAGTTTTAGAAAGTGGTTGGTATATCCTGGGAGATAGTGTGAGTCAATTTGAAAAGGAGTTCAGTAACTATTGTGGCGCCAGGTTTTGTTGTGGATTAGCCAACGGACTTGACGCTATGATCTTATCATTAAAAGCATTTCAATTTCAACCGGGTGATGAAGTAATTGTGCCGGCAAATACTTACATCGCTACGATCCTTGCCGTTGTTCACGTTGGTCTGAAACCGGTCCTGGTTGAACCCGATATTCGAACATATAATATTGACGCCAATAAAATCGAAGAAAAAATATCTCGCAGAACCAGGGCAATTTTAGTTGTTCATTTGTATGGAAAGATCTGTGAAATGGACAAGATCATGGAGTTGGCAGATAAACATTCCTTAAAAGTAATTGAAGACTGTGCCCAGGCACATGGCGCTTCCTTTAAAGGTATTAAGGCTGGCGCCTTCGGACATTTTGGGGCTTTTAGTTTTTATCCTACAAAAAATCTTGGTGCTATTGGTGATGCCGGGGCCGCAACTACAAATGATGAAGAGCTTTATACAAAGATCAAAACGTTGAGAAACTACGGCTCGAGAATAAAATACCATAATGAGTTGGTTGGATATAATTCCCGTTTAGATGAATTGCAGGCTGCACTGCTTAACGTTAAACTAAAACAGTTAGACAGGCTTAGTCTTCAGAAAAGAAAGCTGGCAGAACTTTATCATAAAGGGTTGAAAGAGGATATTATAAAGCCACATAGGCACCCTGATTATTATGATGTTTTTCATATTTATAATATCCGGCATCCACAAAGAGACAGGTTGAAAGAATACCTCCTTAAAAAAGAAATAAAGACCGAAATTCATTATCCGATTGCCCCGAACAAGCAAAAAGCAATGGAAGGAATAATAGATGATGTACATACACCCATTTCGGAAGAGATACATCAGACAACGCTTAGTTTGCCAATATCTTTTTTTCATACGGAAAACGATATTCTAAAAGTAATTGAGGCGGTAAATAGCTTTTAAGATCAAAATAGCTGGTGGTTGATGTGATAAATAAAAGAATGTAAAACTGAATTGGATCGTTTGCATAATATATCAGTTGAAGATGGAACCCGGATCAATAAATATTTGCCGGTAGTAATACTCTATTTTTTTTTCAATGGTTTTCTTCTTCCGCATGGGCTATTATATACTACCATCCTTACACCCTTATTCTTACTCTGGTTATATCAATACAGAACCTTTCATAAGCTGTGGCTTTTTTTTGCAATTATTATTCCGTTCGGTATTATACATTTTTTAAATGGTGTGGATGCTTATTATTACACCGTATCTGCAATTTTGTTTTTTACCGTTTTTGTATTTACTATTTGCTTTTACCAGTTTTTAAAAGTTTGCCTTACGCTTAGAACTATTTTTCGTAAGATCATCATTATCAATTTTGGGTTGGTTATAATTGCCTGTTTCGCTTTTTTTATCCCGGGATTGAAGCATTTTTTTTGGCAGGTATCAGCAATATCTACGGGTTTAGATAAGCTACCAAGATTAAAATTGTTAACCTATGAGCCATCTTTCTATTCCTTACTATTGGCCCCGATAGCGATGTACTATTATCTAAAGATCATCTTTCTTAAAATACCTAATCCTGCATTAATAATTATTTTAGTTACAGTTCCCTTGCTTCTTTCCTTTTCCCTCGGAATTTTAATGGGAATACCATTAGCGCTGGCTATTTTATTTGTACTGAATCTCAAATTGTTCTTTGTAAACAAGAAAATTCCACAATACATATTTCTTATTCTTTCTTTAACCGTCATCGTTTTTTTGTTATTAGCGATCATATATCCGGATAATCCACTTTTTATACGAATATTCAATTTGTTTGAAGGCAAGGATTCATCATTTAAGGGAAGAACATTTGATTCTTATGAACTTGCTTGGGCCATTACAAGTAAAAAGGACTTATTGTTTGGAGTTGGCCTGGGCCAGGTAAAAGTGGAAGGTCTTGAGTTGTGGAGAGATTTTTATGATTATAATTTCTCAATAAGCGAAGTGGCTATTCCTTGTGCAGTGGCTGAAACATTTGCAGTTTTTGGTTTTGTCGGACTTTTTATAAGAGTAGGGTTGGAGATATATTTTTTCTTTCGAACCAAAGTCTACACAGATTATTACCGGCTGGCTATTTTTATTTTCATTTTTATTTACCAATTCACCGGGAGTTATATCATGAATATTGCTGAGTATGTAATTTGGATCATGGCTTTTCACCAGGGTCTTTTTGATGAATTCAGCAAGAAAAATATCTTGAAAAGAATTATAAAATAAGAAGAGTGAAGGTTCTGTTTATATCAAGAGCGACCTTGTACAAAGACAGAGGGGGTGATACAATACAAATCATAAATACAGCCAGGTACTTGGAAAAACTTGGCGTACAGGTAACTATTTGCCTTTCAAATGAAGCAATCGATTATAAAAGTTATGATATCCTACATTTTTTTAATATAATTCGCCCAGCTGATATTTTGGTACATATAAAAAGATCTGGAAAGCCATTTGTTGTATCAACTATTTATGTCGACTATTCTGAATATGAAAAAAATGTGCGTAAAGGGATGGTCGGAGTGCTGTTCAAAATATTTTCACCGGATTCGATCGAGTATTTAAAAGTGATAGCAAGGTTTCTAGTTAATCGGGAAAAGATAACCAGTCCTGGTTATCTTTTTCTTGGGCAAAGAGGATCTATAAAAAAAATTATAACCAAGTCTGGCATGCTGTTGCCAAACTCTAATAGTGAATACAAACGACTTAGTAAAGATTATAACATTTCTAAAGAATACAAGGTTATTCCAAATGCAATTGATCCGTCTTTATTCAATGAAAATTCAGAAAATGGATCAAGAAAGGAAAATCTTGTTATCTGTGTTGGAAGAATAGAAGGTCGAAAAAATCAATTCAACCTGGTCAAAGCATTAAACAACACAAAATTTCAGCTTGTGATAATTGGTTCTCCATCACCAAACCAGGTGGGTTATTATGAAAAATGTAAAGAGATAGCCGCATCAAATGTTTCATTTGTTGAAAACATAGAGCAGGAAAAATTGATTAGCTATTACAGGAATGCTAAAGTGCATGTGTTACCAAGCTGGTTTGAAACAACGGGCTTAAGTTCTTTAGAAGCAGGGGCGATGGGTTGTAATTTAGTGATAACGGGCAAGGGAGACACAAGAGAGTACTTTGAGGATCTTGCTTTTTATTGTGACCCATCTTCAGTTGAATCTATTTTTGAAGCTGTAAATAAAGCGGCTGATAGAAATACCGACACAAAATTGCAGCAAAAGATATTTTCTCAATATACATGGACAAACACTGCCAGGCTGACTTTACAGGCATACAACGAAATACTCCAGAAGAAAACTCAAAATTAAAGGGTATAAATTTTTTCTACTAGTAGATCTTTTTAACTCTTGCAAAACGGGAACGATATGGCTTGATGAGAAAGTCTGTTTTTGTCTTCCTTAAGGTTTTTGAGATCGCTATCGCAAACACATGTTTACAGAAGTATAACAGGTGTTTTATTTTTTTACGGGGTATGTATTTGTTCTTGATCAACAGTGTTTCCTTGCAGCCAGTGAGCCAGTTTTTGTCACTCAACCCGGCCCAGCGCATATTAGCGAGTACTTCGGGGATATATAAGAATCGACGATTGTTGATCTTTAACCGTAGCATCAGGTCATAATCCATGGCTAATTCATATTGCGTATCGAATAGGCCAAATTGTGTATAGCATTCTTTGCGTACGAAAACAGAAGGGTGGTTGACTGTCATTTCTTTGGTCAGGAATTGATGATCTCCTTTCACAATAAAATCTTTTTCATCATTTTTCCATAGTTGCATATCACTATACACAACATCTGCATCTTTGATCTTTGCTACTACCTTTTCCACCGCATCTTTTTCATACCAGTCATCTGAGTTTATTATGCCTATAATTTCTCCTTTAGATCTTTGAATTCCTTTATTAAAGGCATCGCTAATGCCATTGTCCTTTTCACTGATCCAGTAAGAAATTTGGTTCTCGTATTTTTTTATTATCGCTAGTGTATTATCAGTAGAGCCTCCGTCAATAATAATGTATTCTATATCTTTATATGATTGATTTAAGACACTTTTAATTACATCTTCAATGTACTGTTGGCCATTATAAACAACTGTAATGATGGAAACTAAGGGATGATCTTTCATGACACGCAATAAATGAATTTTAGACCAATGATTTCATGATTATTTTTCATAGTTATTTATTTCCTTTCCGGTAAAAAAGACTGTCTCCGTTTTACGTCTCCGGTCCTGAATTAAAAACCCCACCTGGTACTTTCCTTTCGGGAATGCCGCTTTTAAGAATTTAGTAACATATCCTGAATTGTCAAGTTTGTATTGATTTTTAAAGCTGGCTGTTACATCTGGACGAGGATAAGGATCTGTAGAAATTAAATAAATATCCTGCTCATTTTTCAAAATCAAATTAATGATGCTACTGTCCGCATGTTGGTTTTCTAAAGCTGCCCAACCTCTTGCGGAATAGGAAGATGAATTTTCTTCAATAATAAGATCATATATTATTTTACCTGCTGGTGGCAGCGCCGAAATATTTACAAGAGCCACAAATTCCGATTTTTTTAGATTTACTTCTCGTCCTAAAGCTTGAAATGCAAATTTACTTTCAGCATTTTTAATTGCAAGCCCAAGTTGATAAGTGCCAGTCTTTACATTGTCTGTAAAAACAAGAAGGCCCAGTCCACAATTTACAAGTGTTGGTCTATTAAATGCGCGGGCAACATCTGGTCTTTGAGATCGTTTTACAGGAGCCAAATAAAATTGGTCTTTAGAATTCAGAGTAATAAAAATAGAGTCGTTCTCATTATTCAGACTGCTGTCAATAAATGCCCATCCACTCATCGATATAACTCCTTTTCCAACATTAATGTTTTCGATATTGTGACGAATTGTCGAGCTATACACAATGGGTAAATTGGACGTTTCTACGAAGCCTGTCAAATTTGATTTCTCCAGCAGATCATTTAAAATACTATTACTTTTTCTTTGCAGGGAATCATGTATAATATCGTTATCTCGCCCAGAAAAGATATAAAAACATCCATCCAGTGAACCTACAGTAGCGGAATATGATCGAATCGCTTTTGAAAAATAAGGCAGGTGGGCTGAATCTGTTATATACAAGGCCTTGGGTGATAAAACGCCGCCTGCAACTGTTTCTGCAAGGCTATCAGTAAAGGCTTTAATTGCAGCTGAATTTTCCCTCGCAACATAAGCTGCATTAACAGGTTTGCCCGCTTTAAAAGCCAAATAGGAGAAATCCTGATAAGCCATATCCCTGATCGGGGGAGTATTGAATGCAGGAAAAAAAAGTACTTCATCGAATTGACTCATTAATTTAGTCCAATCTGAATTTTGCATAGGGGGATTGTAAGCACCAGGCATTGTGGTTTTACTAGTCAACAAACGGTTCAGATCATAGATTTGAATGATGAGGAAGAATACAATTATGGAAGTTGATATAATTGGCTTGATCCTGCTTTTTGCAAAACCAATAATAGTAAAGAGAATTATAAGATAATAAGGTGTCCAGAAAAATCTTGCACTTGCTCTAAATATTTCTTCTAACCTGACAAGGAGATGAGGGGCGGGAATTTTATACAAAACCTTATCATTATATGTAATTACCAAAGTAATTGAAAATATAGTATACGCAATTATTAATACCCAAAGTGGCAAATTACTATGATCTTTCTTCAATGTTCCTTTATCGACCTCAGGCTTAGTTTTTTTACGAATGATAAAAGCGACCAGAGAGTACAGAATAAAAGCAATCAGTAATAGTATCATTCCCACGCCGAGATACATAAATCCTTCATATTGATGCCAGCTAACCTGTTTTAATTGAGGTAATATGGGTGAATAGCCAACTGGATTGAATAATGCATTCAGATTTAGCCCATACAAACCATAGGCACCGGCGATCCCAAAATTTTCCTGGTCACCAAAGCTGATCATTCCAGTGATATACCAAAGTAATAATACTGAGCATAGTGAAGTGACCATGTATAGTAATAAGATTTTCCAGGAGAAACATTTTTTAAAGAACCAAAGTTTGATCGGAGTCGCAAATGAAAAACCCATTACCATCGCACACAGGTATGGATTAATTGTTGCGCTGAAAGACAATAATATAAATTGATAGAGAAGAATTTTTTTCCAATTGGAAAGTTGTTTATCAAGGAAATAAAAATAGATGGCGGCAATTAACATCCATTGCCCACATAAGGCAGGATGCATGCCGCGATATAAAAGTACCGGGCTGGCGGCGATAAAAATTGAGGCTGCTAATGTAGCGACCCAATTCACATTAAATAACCTGCATAATAAAACGGTAAAATATGCTCCTAAAAAATGACAGATAAATAACCATATCCCGAAATATTGAAAATCTGATGATAATAGGGGCGCAAACAATTTAAAAAAAATCGCAAGAAATGGAATAGAATCAGTGTAGCCGATATTTGTTCCTACAGGGTAATTATATCCAACTACTTTTCCCAGTGGGAAGTTCCATGGCTCACTTTTGTAAAACTCCCATGCAAGGTAATGTGTTCCCCAATCGTGTCTTGCAGTCATTAGCCAGCTATTATTTCCCGGGATCAAAATTTGCAAACCATAACTTATTTGGAAGATTATTACTGCGGCCAAAAATGAAGTGACATACAAGATTTTATTATTCATTTTTATAATGGTTTTTGCCAAATACCTATTAGCGATTTGCCAAAACTATTAATTGTAATAATGTCGCTTATGCGGGATATAGGGATAATTAACTTATCCCAAAAATTTACCTGTTTTAACGTGGGATAATCTTGTTTTAAAAAAAATTTGTTAGCCATGGAAGCAATAAATCCCAGGGAATCCATGTACTTGATCTTTTTTAATTGCAATTCCCGGGGAATGGTAGCTAAGAGCATTTTTTTATTATATCGTCTATAATGACCAATCGCTTTATCAAATTCATTAAACAAATATTGATAAGCGGGTACTAATATTATAAGGTGTCCGCCTGGGTTCAAATGTTTAACAGTTTCAGTTAATTCCTCATTATCATCTTCTATATGTTCAATTACATCGATATAAAGAATGGTGTCAAATTTTTGATCAGATTTTAGATCTGAAACAATTCCTTTTATACATATACAATGGGCCGGTAATTCTTTGTTTTCAATTTTAGCTTCCAGCTCTTTAAAAAGCCCGGAATCTGGTTCAAGACATAACCACGATCGCTGAGATCCGTCGTTTAAATAGTTTGTCGTACTACCAATACCTGCACCAACTTCAAGTACGTCGCCTTTTATAAATGGTTTTAGATTCCTCGCATAATACTTTTTCCAATTAGAAGCATGTTGAAATAGATGCAATTCATTTCCGATGTATGGGATCTCACTCATTAACTATATAGTTCAATATTATTCAATAAACTTGCTTACAATGAAAATGGGACGACTTTGGGTTTCTTTATATATTCTATAAATATATTCTCCTATAACCCCGATAGACAGTAATTGTACCGATCCAATAAAATATATACTGAGAATAATTGAGGACCATCCTATAGGTGCCAAACCTGTTATTTTGCCTATTGCGATATAAAGCAATGCCAGGATGATCAATATGATCCCTGTCAATCCCGAATAAAGACAGATTTTTACAGGAAGATTTGAAAAAGAAAAGATCGCATCAAACCCTAAGCTCACCAATTTCATAAAACTCATCTTTGGCTCGCCCATTGTCCTGTCTGGCCTGGAATATTCAACATATCCTTGTTTAAAACCAATGAAAGATCTTAAGCCAGGCAGGTACCTGTTCTTTTCCTGCATTGATAAAAAAGCTTCGAGTGCATTTCTTTTCATGATCGAGAAATTTCCTACGTTTTGTATATTCTCGAGATTGGAAAATTTTTTAAAAATGAAGTGAAATAATTTTATAAAGATCTGCTTGGTGAATTTTTCATTTCTCGCATTTCTTTTGCCATACACAATATCTACTTCCCCGGTATTAATTTTTTTAAACATATCATTTAGCAATTCAGGCGGGTCTTGCAGATCACCATCCATCATTGCTATATAATTTCCTTTGGCATAGGTAAGACCGGCAGTATAAGCCGCCTGGTGACCGAAATTTCTGGACAACGCCAATACCTTAAATCTTTTATCTTTTTCATTACAACGTTTTAAGGCAGCTAGGGTATTATCGTGACTACCATCATCAACAAGAATTACTTCATAGTCTTCGCCGACCGCATTCATTGAAGATTGAACTCTTTTAAAAAGCTCTTCAATCAATATTTCTTCATTATAGACAGGAATTACCAAAGTAATCATAAGAAATATTTAGTTGTTTCTCCGAATGGCCGATTGCATTGCGTGCAAAAATATAGTTTCATAATCGTTAATGACCTTATCCCAACTATATACTTTTTTTATTTTTTCAAGGTTTAATTCTTTTCGATCAGGAATATCTGCTCCAGCAACAGGGTTATTGATTATGTTTTTTATATCCTGCGGAGTTGAAAAGAAGAAGGCATCGTCGACTAAAATGGCTCTGTTAAATTCATTATCATGTGCCGCAATATTACATCCACAAGCCATCGCTTCTAATAAAGAAGGGTTAGTGCCGCCGACAGAATGCCCATGAAAGTATATTAATGAAAAGTGGCGAATGGCATTTATTATGCTATGATCATAAATGGCACCGGGGAATTGTATAAATTCCGAAGAGTACTTTTTTAAAAGAAATTGTCCGTGTTTATTTTGAGTGCTCCCAATTATAATTAATGGATATTCTTGTTCAGATTGCATATAACCTTGTATGATCGTTTCAATATTATTTTCTGGTTCCATTCGGGCAATAAGTAAATAATATTTATTTGCTTCCAGGTTGAATTTGGTCAAAGCCGATAGCGAAAAATTTTCCGGAATTTCAGCGCCATAAGGGATATAGAAAGCGGTTTTTTGATATTCTTTTTGAATATGATCGCGGATACCGATCGAATCAGCAATAAGAACATCTGCACGATTAGCAGCAAGACTTTCAGCCCATTTCAAAAAACGCTTAGTGAGTTTAGTGTACTTGGCCCGCTTCCATTCCAGGCCATCCATATTTATTATGTTGATAGTATTTTTTGGCCAGTAGCGATACCAGACCGAGTTACTGGTATATCCTAATTGTAATAGGATATCGAAATCTCTTCTTCCTGCGTCGCGGAGACAATTGAGATCGTATATAAATTGCCCTGCCGTTCCGATTTTATTTTCCGGATCGGGACAATGAATAATTTGAACTTCTTTCCAAAACGGTTGTTTGTATGAGTGATTGCTGGAATTGTAAACGGAGACTGCATGGCCTTTCTCTACAAGCCCTTCAGCAAGGTATTGAGCAAACTGTTCAAATCCTCCATAAGTATTCGGGATACCGCGAGTGCCAAGAATACCAATTTTCATGAATATTTTAAACCAGCCTGAATTTTTTAGTGACGCGAAAGTACCAAGAAATATCAGTAATGATTTGACATTGGGTAGGTAATCTTATCTGAAATGCATCTTTAAACTAATCAGGAAATTGTTAGTCTGAACCGAAAAGTAATATTGGAATAAAAAAATTGACTTCGAGCAACGTTTTAAAATAGGAAGTTGTCAGAAGGGAAAGCAGAGTGTTTAAGTTAATTTTTTTTTAACATGAAATACCACTTTCAGGGTATTGGGGGAAATCTTTAAACCAATAGCTTTGCCGAATTCTGTGAATGCCGATCACACCCTATGGTGTAAGTATCTAATGAGAAAACTAATGATAACCATTAACCAAGAAATTGATTCCTATTTAATTACAGAAAAGGAGAAAAAGCCATTTCGTAATTATATTGATAGTAAAGAAATCTTTCTTTTTCTTAAAAGATTTTTTGACATTATTATCTCCACAGTTGTTATTATATTTTTGTTAAGCTGGCTTACCCCGATACTTGCTATTGCTATCAAATTAAATTCAAAAGGACCTGTTTTTTTTATCCAGAGACGTGTTGGCAGAGGGCTGAGAAGTTTTAGCTGTATCAAATTCAGAACAATGACCCCCAGCGATCAGACTGAAAGATCTATCTCCTGTCAAAATGATGACAGGGTAACTACACTTGGCAAATTTCTTCGTAAGACGAGCCTGGATGAATTGCCCCAGTTTATAAACGTTTTCATTGGCGATATGAGTATTGTTGGCCCAAGACCACACATGTTTGCAGATTGTAACAGATTTTCTGAATATGTTCAGGACTATAAGATCCGGAACATTGTGAGACCTGGTATTACTGGTTTAGCACAAGTAAAAGGTTTTCGGGGTCCTGCCGAGGATTCCTATAATATTATTTCCAGGTTTTATTATGATTCAGTGTATATTCAAAACCTTAGTATTCGTATGGATGTCAGCATCTTATTCGATACAGTATGGCAAGTATTGAGCTTAATTTTTTTCAATAAAGGATTTAGAAAAAAAGAAGCTAAAAAATTTAACTCTGATTCCTCCAAAATTGCAGCTTGAGTTGTAATACCTTTTTCTAACACTCCCCATTAGGCTAAACGAGTTTTTTGTTTGAAGGTTTTTTTTCGTTTTGGTGCCTGATAAATTTCCGATAGATCAATAGTGATAAAATAGCGGAGACTATCCCAATACACATTCCTGCAAAAATATCAGTGGGGAAGTGCTGAGCTAAATAAACTCTTGAATAGCCAGCTAGCGAAGCAAGTAAGGGAAGGATCACTGACCATGTTTTCCTGTTTATTATGTAAGCCATAATAAGCGCCATAGCAAAAGCTGTTGTTGTATGACCGGAAGGGAAGCTGTGAACCTTTCGCATAGTAACACCATCAATAACGTGAACAGGAAAAATTTCAGATAAATAGCTGATCGGTCTTAATTCTTCAGGATAAACAACTCGTTTTAAAAACTGTGCTAAAATGGTGGAGATAAGCACTCCCGCAACAATTGAGATAAAATATTTTCTTCTATAAAAAAAACAATAAATGGCCAATGGAGCCCACATTAAACCGTCGCCATAGTGGGTAAAATATTTAAAGAATTGGTCAGCTATTTCATTGTGATTACTATTAATGAGTTGAAATGCTCCATTTTTCCCAAGAGTAAGGATGAATATACCTGTGCCAATGGCAATGATAGTGGCTAAAATAAAAGCGATGCCGAAATTATTTGTCGGTCTTTCCTGCAAGGATAGAAAGATTTTTACAAAAGTAATACGAGTTCAGCAGCTCTCATAATGTGATGCCTGCAAGTTCCAGGCTTTTCTTTTTTAGCTTTCTTATTTCAACGTCTTCAATGATCGGTTCGGGGGATAGGATCAAGGATACATTATCTTCTTTCCACCATTTCGAATTTTTAAGTTCTGTGAAAGGCAATACGCCAATAAGATAATTCCTGTTCAGGTCAGCATGCCATTCTTCGATCCATTCAAATTTTTCCTTCGGAACATATGCGTTATTGTCAAAACTAATATAGACTTTCAAATAAAAATCTTCTGTTAGCTCGTTTGGCTGGTGATGATAAAGTTTTTTGTATTCGTAATGATAATCATAACGCAAAGCAGAAATATCACTTAGCACTGCTGATCCGGTTGGAAAACTGCCTGCGCCCTTACCATAAAAAAATTGTTTATCGGAAAAACCGCTTTCGATCACAACGCCATTGTATTCATTTTTTACAAAAGCAAGCTGGTCCTGTTGATTTACAAATTGTGGTAAAACAAAGGCGGCAACACCCCCATTATTAAGTTTTTTTGCCTGGGCTACTAATTTTATTTCGTAATGTTTCTCCCTGGCCACAGCAGCATCATTTTGATTGATGTTTTGGATGCCCGTGAAAACAATATTTTCTGGTCGTTCTACAATCCCATAGGAATGATTTAACAGGATGCTCCATTTATTTAATGCATCATAGCCTTCTATGTCAAGAGTGGGATCTGTTTCAGCAAAGCCTGATTGCTGGGCTAGTAATAAAGCTTGTTTGAATTCTAACTTATCTTCAAACATTTTTGTAAGAATAAAATTACTGGTGCCGTTTGCAATCGCTTTTACAGATTGCACGAGGTCATTATCATAATATTCTTCCAAATTCCTGATGATCGGGATGGAAGCACAGGCCGCTGCTTCATATAAAAGAGAAAGCTTGGTTTGTTTTTGCAGTCCTAAGAGTTCAGGCATATTTTCTGCCAGCATTTTTTTGCTTGAGCTTACCACATCTTTCCCGTTTTTTAATGCAGTTGTTACGATCTCAAATGCCGCGTCTGTTTCGTTGATCACTTCAACGATCACATTTATCTCGGGATCGAGAAGCAATTCGTTTTTATCTGTTGTAAACAAATCAGGCGGTGCATTTCTTTTTTTACCAGGATGCTTGATACAGATCTTCTTTATTGTGGCTTTTAATGAAGGAGTCTGATTCAGGATATGGTAAAGCCCTTCGCCGACTACACCAAAACCGAATAAACCGATCGTTAGATTTTTGTGATAACTCATTTTCTATTTTTTATAAATTAAAATTTATCGTCTTGAATATCATAAAAACAAAAAGCTCACCCGATAAATCAGGTGAGCTTTGAATATTTTGAAGACTATTTTTAAGCTTTAACACTGACTTATCTATCCCGTTTTATCGAGATGGAATTGGCACCTTTCCGTACTTCGCTAAAATAAAAATGAGCAAAGCAGGGAGGTTGTCAAGGCTTCATCGGGCCATATCCCTCAGCCTTTCTTGATAAGCATCCTTATGTAATATTTAAGAACTGACGCAAAGATAACTGTGAATACAGGAAGTTCCAAAAAACAAATTACAAACCCATTTTTTGCACACAGTTGTTTGAAAGTAAACACTCCGGCGCATTATAGTTACTATCTTCGTTACCCTTTTACTATGGCAAAATCAAGAGATAACGGGATCACTGTTGAAGAAATAAATCATGAGGCGATAGAGGTGCATGGAGCAAGAGTGCATAATCTCAAGAACATTGATATTTCTATTCCCAAAAATAAATTAGTTGTTATCACCGGGATCAGTGGTAGTGGTAAATCATCACTTGCTTTTGATACTATTTATGCAGAAGGTCAGCGACGTTATATGGAAACCTTTGGCGCTTATGCACGACAGTTCATCGGTGATATGGAAAGACCAGATGTCGATAAGATCACCGGGCTTTCTCCTGTTATTTCTATTGAACAAAAAACTACAAATAAAAATCCTCGTTCAACAGTTGGTACGGTTACAGAGATATATGATTTCCTTCGATTATTATTTGCAAGAGTAGGGGAAGCTTATTCTTACAATACAGGTAAGCCGATGGTAAAATGGAGTGAAGAAGAAATAGTAGAAAATATTTTTAAAAAATATAAAAACAAAAAGATCTCATTGCTGGCGCCATTAGTAAGAGGAAGAAAAGGTCATTACCGGGAATTATTTGAAGACGTTCGTAAAAAAGGATATTTAAAAGTAAGGGTTGACGGCGAGATCAAAGACCTTATTCCTAAAATGCAGGTGGATCGTTATAAGATCCATGACATAGAATTAGTAGTTGATCGTTTACAAGTTACTGATGATCTAAAACCCAGGTTAAGTCAAAGCGTCCAGCAAACTCTAAAGCTTGGAAAAGACCTTATGTTTTTATTGGTAGATGAAAAGCAGCTGGTGCAGTATAGTAAGCAGCTGATGTGTGAGGATACGGGCATCAGTTATGAAGAACCATCTCCGAATTCTTTTTCATTTAACTCTCCTTATGGCGCCTGCCCAACCTGCAAAGGACTTGGAAATATTTTTACAATTGACATGGACCTGGTGTTACCTGATAAAACACTAAGTGTAAAAGAAGGCGGTATTTCACCATTAGGAGAAGAAAGAGATGCCAGTGTGTTTCAGCAAGTGGTGGAGTTTGCCAGGAAGTATAAGATAAAATTAGATACCCCGGTAGGCAAGCTGCCAAAACAACAATTGGATCTACTTTTATTTGGGGATAAGAACATTAGTTCAACAATGGAAGTGGACGCGGCAGATGAAACAGTACCTCATGAATACACGGGAAGCTATGAAGGAATAGTTCCTATGCTGAAAAGATGGTTTGTTTCAACAAGCAGTACTGAGTTTTTGCGAGACTGGGTACAACAATTCACAACACTAAAAACTTGTGGTACCTGCAATGGAGCAAGATTAAAAAAAGAGAGTCTTTGGTTTAAAATTTTGGGAAGAAATATTTCACAGCTTGGCGAAATGAACCTTGACAATCTTGCTGCCTGGTTTGATGGTATTGAATTAAGAATTACAAATAAGCAAAAAAGTATCGCAAAGGATGTTTTAAAAGAAATAAGAGAAAGGCTTCAATTTCTTTTGGATGTCGGGTTAACATACCTCACACTCAACCGTGCTTCAAAAACATTAAGCGGTGGCGAATCACAAAGAATACGACTGGCAACACAGATCGGCTCACAGTTGCAGGGTATTACCTACATTCTTGATGAGCCATCGATAGGCCTGCATCAGCGGGATAATCACCGGTTAATAGACGCTTTAAAAAATCTTCGGGATATTGGAAACAGCGTATTGGTAGTAGAGCATGACAAGGATATCATGTTATCGGCAGATCATTTAATTGACATCGGCCCCAAGGCAGGTTTTCATGGCGGAAAAATTGTTGCACAGGGAATTCCGCAGGAAATGCTCAAACTTGATACACTTACTGCCAATTATCTCAATGGTCATCATAAGATAGCAGTGCCCGAAGAAAGAAGAAAAGGCAATGGAAAATTTATAGAGTTAAAGGGAGCGAAAGGAAATAATCTTCGTGATCTTGATGTAAAATTTCCTTTAGGAAAATTTATCGTGGTTACCGGTGTCAGCGGCAGTGGTAAATCGACATTGATCAACGAAACGCTTTACCCGATACTTTCAACACATGCATACGGATCACGAGTGTCTCCGCTCGAGTATAAAAATGTAAAAGGGCTTGAACATATTGATAAAGTGATCGAGATCGATCAGTCACCAATTGGTCGTACGCCAAGAAGCAACCCAGCAACTTATTGTGGATTTTTTACTGATATAAGAACTTTGTTTGCTTCGATCCCGGAAGCAAAGATCAGGGGCTATAATGCAGGTCGTTTTTCATTTAATGTAAAAAGTGGCCGTTGCGATGTATGTGAAGGCGGCGGGATGAGAGTAATTGAAATGAATTTTTTACCCGATGTTTATGTGCATTGTGAAAAATGCAACGGTAAAAGATATAATAGAGAAACATTGGAGATCCGTTATAAAGGAAAATCAATTGCCGATGTGCTTGATATGACGGTGGAGGAAGCTGTAGAATTTTTCCAGCACATACCTTATATCTATCGTAAGATAAAAGTGCTGGGAGAAGTAGGCCTTGGCTATATCACACTTGGACAAAGTGCAGTTACCTTGAGTGGGGGAGAAGCGCAAAGAGTAAAGCTTTCGACAGAGCTTGGCAAAAAAGATACCGGTAAAACATTTTATATACTTGATGAACCAACCACTGGTTTACATTTTGAAGATATTCAGCATTTACTTTCTGTTCTTAATAAATTAGTTGATCGTGGTAATACTGTACTTGTCATTGAACATAACATGGACGTTATAAAAGTTGGCGATCATGTTATTGATCTTGGTCCAGAAGGCGGTGACGGGGGCGGAAAGATCTTATTTGAAGGCACCCCTGAAGGATTGATAAGCTGTAAAGACAGCTATACGGCTGAGTTTCTTGCACTGGAAATAAAATAAATAATTTATGAATTGCGATCATCTTAGCGACCTGCCTGATTGGGATGATGACGAATTTAAAGAGGAAGACGAGGAAGGCGAAGAATGGAAACCCAATCTGACACGTGATGCCTGCAAAGAACTCTATAAACAATGGCAACAAGTCATGATCGTACTTAATGGGGCATTGGATTCAATGGTTATTGAAGAAAAGGAAGATGGGTTTCCTTCATACTATTGGGAAGATCATAAAGCAATGCTACTGGGAGATGGATACCAGGTAGCGGTGAAAATTAAAAGCTCAGAAGCGGGTTTGTATACTATAAGAATGGAAAATGCATCCATCATTAGAAAAAATGCACAGTTCATTAAATCATCAATGCTGACTATGATGAGTGAAGGGGTAATTGAAAAAGCTCATGGTTATGTGATTCGGGAAGAGATAGATAAATTCAGGGAATTATTTAAAATTTGGGTAAGCACATTTCAGAAAGACGAATACGAAGATGAATGGGGTTTGTTCATCTAAATAAAAAAAACCCGCAGTTTTCTCAGGAGGGATAAGGAAAGTTTTCAAATGATTGTCGTTAACCAACGGACTTTCATCTAGGGTGTACAGATTAATTCTTCCTGACTGCGGGAATTTTTTTAATGGTAAATAAGAGCAAATTAATAAGTGTCCAATAAGGATGGCAGCAGGTGTTCAATAAAATTTTAATACATACATTGAGAGTAACAAATAGAGAACGGATCAGGTTTTAGTCACCAGGTATTGTATTTTAAAGAGCCCGCTGCCCTTATTGGAACTGCCTTAAATATTGTAAAGAACTATTTTATAATCATCTTGCCAGACTCACTCATCTCATCATTCTTGAAAACCTGGTAAGTATAAGATCCTTTTTCCAGGCCATTTATTTTTTTATGATCCTTTTCATTCATTTTGTAATGTACTATGATCGTACCCTCTGCATCAAACACATAGAAGTCGACCTTTGCCGTTTCTACATTTTTTACATGCATTACTTTTTTTAATAGATCAGGGTAGATCTTTACTTCTCTTTGCTTTTTCGGGATCCTTGCATTTTTACTTTCAGTTGCGTTTGTGTTTTCAGTTACTGAACATGACTGGGTGGAACCCAGTAGCAAAGCCAGGCCAAAGAGAAAAGACGAATTTTTTAAGTAGGATCGGGTAGAGTTTATCTTCATATTTGGGTTCGGATTGGTGACGGATTAATAGTAGATCGGACATCGCAACTGTCGTAAAGCTTGTTTGTTTGGCGAACTACCTAACCTCCAGCCGAAACGAATTATGGTTGAGAAGTATGAATCCATTTCTTTTGGATCGCCACGTTGCTTGCCGATATACGTTCTTGTTATATTACGGAATGGCTCCCGGTTGTGCAATTGATAGGCTATGGGTACATCTGCAGGGTCCAGGTATTGAGAAAAGTAAATTGGATCGATATATTTGGTACTTACATCATCAATATAGTCTGTAAATGTTTTGCGATGTAAGATTTCCAAGCCAATGTAAAGATCTTCTTTAATGTAATATTTAAATCCTCCACCCATAGGAATTTCAAGCTGGGTTAACTTATATTCCTTACGATCGGGATATTGTGACATACCCTGACCTTCCAGGCGAAGTGGTTTTAATTCCACCAATTGTTTTGAATTCAGGTTGTTCGGATCAGAATAGTAATAAGCTTTAGGATTAAAATGGAAAAAGCCTACACCTGCAATACCATATGGTCTGAATTTTCCTTTCAAACCATCATAGTTTTCAAGAAAAACTGTTGGATAAAATTCAAAGCCTAAATAAAGCTCTGTGACCTTTGATTGGAAATATAGATTGCGGCGCCATCTTGAAAATTCCCGGCCACCGGAAAGATTTACTTCATCATCGCTTCCTTCCAGGAATGATCGGTTGAGCGCCAGGCGAAGGCCAAGAAATTCAGAAGGATATACATTTATGTAAAGTCCTTTTGAAAATTTTGTCATTGGGATGTCTGTGTCAGCAATAAAAGGTTTACCAACACCACTGGCACCGCCAAGATCACCAAGAAAGAATGATGGGCCAAGACCAAGTCCGAATTCATATTTTCCATCTTTGAAAGAAATGGATTGTGAATTGGACCAAAGCGAAAGAGACAGTAATAAAACCGTAATCAATATACGGCAACTGTGTATAATTGCTCTCATAGATACCAGATTTGTGTTTTTCATCGGAACTTTTTAGATTCCGAAATTTTAGGATTTGGACTGGTTGACTAAAGTAGAAATAAATTCCTACCAATCAATGACGAATAGCGGGTATTTTTATTGCAATAGCAATAAGATGTTTTTTCACTGGGGCTTTTACCAAGAAGGTTTTCTCGACATTTTAATATGTGGTATTCCATCCTCTAAATATTCTTCACCGGCCACAATAAAGCCAAGTGATTCATAAAAACTTTGCAGGTAAACCTGCGCACTTAAAGTAATGGAAATTTTGCCAAAAAACTTCTCACAGACTTCAATGGATCGTTTCATTAGTTCTCTTCCCAATCCCGACCTTCTTTTTAATGAAGAAGTGACAACACGTCCAATTGCGGGATCAGTGTATGAAACACCTGGTGGAAGAATTCTTGTATATGCGACTAGCTTACCTTCTTCGTTTGCCATCAAGTGCCATGCTGGTTGATCTTTTCCATCAAGGTCGTTATAAACACAATTTTGTTCAACAATAAATACTTCATTTCTTAATTGTAGTAGAGCATACAACTCATCTAAGGTTAATTCGTCAAATCTTTTTATTGTCCAATTCATCATATTTTTTTAATTAACGTCCGGCAGGGGCAGGTATTACAGGCATGCCTTCGTTACCATCTTCACTTACCGACTGCACTGCAAAAAAATAATTATCCTTTGAATAAGGAAGATCCATTTTAGTATCTGTTGTAAAAAACTTTTTCTCCCACACCGGGCTTGTAGTTTCTCTCATTAATATATAGTAACCCTTAACTTTTCCTGAATTCGGCGCTTTCCATGTCAGGTTGGTAAAATTGGTGAGTTTCCTTGTTTCCACTCTTACTTCTTGCGGCATTGAAGGAGATTTCGCAAGATTGGCAAGATTACAAAGGTTCATTGCTGTGTTTTTTCTCAGGTATTCAAAATCCATGAATTCAGGCAGATCGCCAAATTGTACTCCATTTTCAATTCTTACATCCTGGTGCTGTCGATTATAATTCTCATTCATTTCAGTGATACGTACTGCAGCAAAGCCACGTTGCACATAAGGAGTATGATCTCCGCCACGCAAAAACCTGTCATTACGATAGATCATAACGATCTTAAGATTCTTTACATAGCGTTCACCAATTTCTTTTACATACCGTGCAAGTTGTCTTGGCTTTCCATCATTTTCCAAACCGAGATTCCTGATCATTGTGGCTGTCCTTCCTGTATCTAAAACGGAAAGCCCTTCACTAAAAACTCTTACCTGGTTATTGCTCGCTTTATTTGTTTCATTTTGATTATTGCCACCCATAATGTCATTATTCAATACAGCTTCAATATTCCAATTTTCTTTTTTTGCTTTTTCTGCCATAAATGTTGAACCAAGCAGCCCCTGCTCTTCACCACTTACTGCTACAAATATGACGGTTGCCGGAAAAGGATGCTTACACATTATTCTTGCACATTCCATAACTGCTGCTACGCCACTTGCATCATCGTTGGCGCCGGGAGCGTCTCCTGTTCTATCCATCACACTGCTGCGCATATTATCCAAATGCCCACTGATGACAAATATCCTTTTATCAGTTGGATCGGTGCCTTTTAAAGTTGCCATCACATTGCCCAGCAAAAGTATTGTATCAACTCTTCGGCCATCTTTTTGTAAAGTAGTGGTATCAATTATTGCAGTTAATCTTCCTCCTGATTGTTTTGCAAATTCATTGAAACGACCCAGAACCCAGTTGCGGGCAGCGCCAATACCACGATTTGGATCTGATTGTGTGCTTAAAGTATTTCTTGTGCCAAAGCTCACCATCTTTTTCACATATGACTGCAATGAATCTTTAGACACTTCATTCACCATCTTCACGATCATTGGATCTTTTTGATTTGTTTGGGCAAACAATAAATTCCATGAAGTGATCAATGCGGACACAAAAAGCAGTTTTTTCATGCAGAAAAATTTAGGGTTAAAAATAAGAAAACCCCGCCTGACCGCTTCAAATCTAATGACGGCCAAAAAATAAGGTCGGGCAGGAACCGCCATTGCATTCAAAACAGTAATTTTAAAAAAACAATTTTATGCCGGTAAATGATCTTAGTAAAGTGCATGAGCTTGTCAGCGACCTGTTTCATTGGCCCACATCAAAAAGCGACTGGGAAAAATTTAAATTGACTGATGAGCAAGTTTTATTCTTTAGTGAGAACGGGTTCCTGGCAGGAATAAAGATGCTTGATGATGCGCAGGTAAATTTTTTACGGAATGAGCTTTCTGAAGTTGCCGATACCAGTCACCCCGCTCACTCACTCTATTATGAATTTCATTCAAACGAGTCAGCTGATCCTTCTACTATATTATTTCATGCACTAGGCGCCTGGCGCATTGGTCCGGGTTTTCATGATGTGTTATGGAATCCACGTTTTTTGGTTGCAGCAAGCCAGTTGTTGGGAAATGTTCCGGTTCGCTTCTGGCATGATCAGCTTTTTTGGAAACCGGCAAAAAAAGGCGGCGTAGTCGCATGGCACCAGGATTATTCTTACTGGACAAGAACAAAACCGGTTGCGCATCTTACCTGCTGGTGCGGTTTAGATGATGCAACAAAAGAAAATGGTTGTCTTCAATATATTGCTGGCAGTCATCGTTGGGGCTTATTGCCAAAACCTGTTCTTGCAGGAGATATCCAGGGAATAAGGGATTTTTTAAATGATGAACAGAAAGAACAGTTTGACCATCCACAATATGCTGAAGTAAAAGCAGGCGAAGCGATCTTTCATCATTCGCTAACTCTGCATGGGTCAGGAGAAAATAAAAGCGATAAACCAAGAAGGGCATTTGTTATAAATGCTTTTGCGGATGGTGTTATTTCAGATTCAAATGAACCGTTGCTGGAGGGAGTTCCTGTTGTTTCAAAAGGGAATAAAATGGAAGGACAGTTTTTCCCGTTGTTATATGATCCCTTAAATTAATAGCCATATTTTTCTTTCCAAAGGCTACGCAAAAATTTTCTCAATTCCTCTTCTCTTGCATTTTTCCCAGGATCATAAAATTTTGTACCAGATAATTCTTTGGGTAAATATTCCTGTGCCGAGAAATTATTTTCATAACTGTGTGAATATTGGTAATCTTTTCCATAACCAAGATTCTTCATCAATCTTGTCGGCGCATTACGAATATGGAGCGGAACAGAAAGATCGCCATGTTGCTTGACTGCTGACTGGGCAGCGCCAATTGCTGCAACTGCTGCATTGCTTTTTGGTGAAGCCGCCAAATAGGTGGCGCATTGAGAAAGGATGATGCTTGATTCGGGGAAACCAATCTTATTTACCGCTTCAAATGCAGCGTTGGCTAAAACCAATGCAGTGGGATTTGCATTCCCAATATCTTCACTTGCAAGTATCACCAATCTGCGTGCAATGAATTTTACATCTTCACCACCTTCGATCATTCTTGCCAACCAGTAAACAGCAGCATTAGGGTCGCTTCCACGAATTGATTTTATAAATGCTGAAATAATATCATAATGTTGTTCACCGCTTTTATCATATAATGCAATTCGTTGCTGTGCGATGTCCATTACCTTTATATCAGTCAATTCCTCGCCTTCTTTCATTACATCTGCACAGAGTTCAATAAGATTTAAAATTTTTCTTGCATCGCCACCGGAAATGGTGAACAGGGCTTCGTATTCTTTTATAATTATATTTTTCTTTTTTAGCCAATCATCTTTTTCAATTGCCTGTTGAATGAGTTTTCGCAGATCATCTTCACTAAGTGGTTTTAAAACATACACCTGGCAGCGACTAAGCAAGGCACCATTCACTTCAAACGAAGGGTTTTCGGTGGTGGCACCGATCAAAGTAATAATTCCTTTTTCTACCGCGCCAAGTAATGCATCCTGCTGACCTTTGTTGAAACGATGGATCTCATCAATAAATAAAATTGCTCCCGGTTTGGTTTTTGATTCCTCGATCACTTCTCTTACATCTTTAACACCGGAACTGATAGCACTTAATTGAAAGAAAGGGACTTTTAAAGTATTCGCAATGATGTTAGCAATGGTTGTTTTTCCTGTACCCGGCGGTCCCCACAAGATCATGGAAGGTATTTTGCCATGTTCAATAGCCGTACGCAAAATACTATTCTTACCCGTCAAATGTATTTGTCCGACCAATTCATCAAGTGATGAAGGCCGTATCCGTTCTGCAAGTGGCGTTGAGTTCATTGGGCAAATTTCAGAAGAATCTGTAGAACTAATTCATAAAATTGCAGAAGACAATCCTGGGTGACCGGCTTTCACTTACGAAATAAACCCATTCAGTTGCTCATTCGTTATTGATGGATAAAAAAAACAACGATAGCTTTCAGATCGGGTCTTTTATTGTATCATTGTTCGAATCAAAGAAATAAAAGGTATTTTATTTTTCGGATTCCCGTGAAAACACCTTTGATTTTATTGCTTGGTGAAATGTATGTTTGCCTGAAGTAATTAGATCATGTTTGAATATTCACAAGAAATAATTGACAAAAATTCTTCTGTAACTATGAAAAGAATAGATGCCGGGCTTACAGCCAGGGAAAATGAAGTATTGTTATTGCTTGCAAAAGGAATGAACCGTGAAGAAATAGCTGCTAAGCTTTTTATAAGTCCTGAAACTGTAAAGATGCATATCAAGAATATCTATAAAAAATTAAAAGCAAAAAATAAAGTTGATGCATTGATCAAAATGAAGATGCTTTAATAATTATTTAATGCAAAAAAATACAAATACCCCCATAAGGGGAATTGTCTTGCATCATTATTTAATGAATATTTGAAGATTACACAAGCCATCGTCCAAACCCTCTGATCTCCACCTTTCCTGAAATTCATAATGAGTTTACAAAGTAAAAAACAAGTGCAATACACTTGGTGAAAATGTATTGCCTGACCATCATAAATTCTAAACAACTAAAACCTGCTGTTATGCGAAAACATCAATTATTATTTGCCTTTTTGCTGTTTGTCATCACTTCATCTTTTCTCCCTGTACATAATCCGGTAAAAAGAAATACAATGATGAATAAATCAAGCAGTGTAGTTATAAGTGAACCTAACTGGACCCTCTTATTAGAAACTAACACCGAACTAGAAGTTCTTTATGCACTTGACAACTGCGATGATCAAAAAAAGCTACTGCTCAAATATTTTAATGAAGTTCCATCTGCTCAAAACATAAAATATCGAATCAACCTGAGATACGCGGGATATGTTATAGAAGAGGAAAAAGTGAAATCAGTTTCTGCCAACCAGATCATAGCTGCTGAATGTTCTGCTTCAGATACTACCATGTTTGTTAAACTACCACTCCAATGGGAACTTGATCGGGTAACTGTTACAGCCAGCCTGATTGAAGTACATCAACAAAATAATTAACCCAGAAAATTTCTGTTATGAAATCAAAGCCACTATTTCTAACTGTATTCTTTGTCATACTATTTGCAGCTACGATACATGGTCAATGTGTGTCTCCTGTTATAAGCTCTTTTTCACCTTTATCTGGTGCTGCAGGGCAAACAATTACTATTAATGGAAGTAATTTTAATTCAACACCTGCAAGTAATACAGTATTCTTCGGGTCCGCTAAAGCTACAGTGATAACAGCAACTGCGAACCAACTTACAGTTACTATGCCAGTCGGTGCAACTTATAATCATATAACCGTTACAAATTCCTCGTGTTCTCTAACTGGATATTCGCCTCTATATTTTAATCCTATAAGCGTTTGTCCGGGAACATTTACTGCCACTTCGGTTGACACCAGAATCGATTATACATCGCCTGATCCCCAGTACGGACCATATGGTATTTTGTTTGGTGATTTTGATTTAGATGGTAAGACAGACGTTATGTATCCAACCGGTTTTGGAACTACCTCAGGTATTGTTATTACCAGAAATCAAAGTGTGCCAGGAATTATAGATCTTTCATCAGCTATTACAATTACTACAGGGGCTTCACAAGCAAGGAATGCAGCTGTGGCAGATTTCGATGGTGATGGAAAACTTGATATCGTATTTGTTAATAACACTGGCGCCCAAATAAGTGTAATAAAAAATACATCCTCAGGGCCCGGTAATTTTTCGTTTGCTCCAGCATTAGTATTAACAGTAAGCTCAAGCCCTTACCAGGTAGCAGCAGATGATATTGATGGAGATGGAAAGCCCGAAATTGGAATTGCTCATACCGGTTCTAATAATGTTTCGGTTTTCCGAAATACAAGTACAACTGGCTCTGTTTCTTTCGCTGCAAGACAGGATTTTAATGTATCAACTCCCCAATACGCAGTTGGTTTTGCTGATTTTAATGGTGATAATAAAATAGAACTTGTTGCAACTGCAACTGGTGGTGGATTGAGAATTCTTGGAAATACATCTACTATCGGCACGATAAGTTTTTCGGCTTTTCTAACTGTAAACGGCGCAACAGGATATCGACTGGCTATCGGAGATCTGAACAGCGATGGTTATAATGATGTAGTTGTAGCGAGTATTAGTGGTAATGGCGTAGGAGCTTTTCGTAATACAAGCTCAGGCGGCGTAACTTCTTTCGCGGCTGGCACAATACTAAATACAACGACTTCTAATCACCGGGTTGCAATAAGTGATTTAAATGGCGATGGTAAACCAGATATAAGTACTAGTTACAGCGGGAACAGTTATGCATCCTGCCTTATCAATACAACAGCCTCTCCAGGAGACCTAATATCTGTAGCAGCCCCAATTACACTTACAACAACCGGTTGCACTTATGCTTTAGGCACTGCTGATATTGACGGAGATGGTAATAATGATGTGTTGACAGGCGATTGGTGCACAAACAGAAAACTTAATGTATTTCGTAATAACTTGCTTAGTTCAATTCCAATCGCCAATAGTGTGTCTCCTACATCGGGATTGACATGTAATAGCACGATAACTATTAATTATTTCGCTCAATGTAATGGAGCAAATCCTGGCAATATTTATACAGCACAGCTAAGTGATGCAAATGGAAGTTTTTCCGTTCCTGTTAATATCGGATCAGTTGCTTCAATTGTATCAGGAACGATAACAGGTACGATTCCTGCCTGTATTGCAACCGGCACTGGTTATCGTGTTCGTGTAGTTGGCTCAGATCCCGCTACTACAGGAACAGTCTATGGAACACCTCTTAGTATAGTTTGCCAAACAATTACACCAGCATCAATAAGTACATTGGCCATTAATCCTACGACATATTGCGCCGGCGCAACTTTGAATGTTGGATACACGGCAACCGGTTCTTTTGGTGTTTGCGCTACCAATACATTTACCGCCCAATTAAGCGATGCCAGCGGAAGTTTTGCAAGCCCGATAAATATTGGCTCCCTAATATCTAATATATCCGGCACCATAGCTGCAACTATTCCTAATAATCTTCCTTCTGGAGCTTCTTATAGGATAAGAGTGGTAGGTAGTCAGCCTCAGATCGTAGGAACTAATAACGGCACTAATATATTGATAAGCCAACCGCCTGTTGCCACAATAACACCAAGCGGTCCGACAACACTTTGTTCTGGCAATTCAGTTACATTGACTGCCTCACCAGGTGCTTCATGGTTGTGGTCAACTAATCAAACAACTCAACAAATTACAGTAAACCAAACCGGTAATTTTTCAGTTACAATAACAAATGCTGGTGGTTGTAGCGCTAGTGCAAACATTGACATACTTGCTACAACTCCAATAGTAGTTACAGCAGTAACGAGCAA
>Ga0184624_10000046_pt1 | contig 30182 bp, 38 predicted proteins | sample PLM3_5_b1_FD_133157 | JGI IMG/M metagenome (GOLD analysis project Ga0184624, IMG submission 133157) | Groundwater sediment microbial communities from an aquifer in East River, Colorado, USA - PLM3_5_b1 | ecosystem: Environmental > Terrestrial > Soil > Riparian zone | place: USA: East River...
CTGGATCAACCCGTGTCCCAGCCGAAAGACTGCTGGGTAGAGGGGGTGGAGCCGTCCGGCGCGGCACCTGCGATCGATCGCGCTCTCCTTCAAGCCGATTTCGAGCAACTGCCGCCGCGCCACGACCCCGTGCTGCTGCTCCGCCAAAGCCGCGATCGCGGCATCGAAACCACGAGTCCGCGATAAGCGTCGGTATTCGACGGTTTTCGCGGACTCGATGGGCACCCCGCCAGCGTGGCGGGTGCGGAATCAAATTTGGTGCGTGGTTTGTGTCAGTTCCTGCGCCTAAGTGCGCTTGAACTGTGACTTCCACCCGTGGGGCGTGCGTTCAGTCGGCGAAGATGAGGATTGCCAGGTTGATTAGGAGCGCTAGGGGGGTGATCACCAGCGCCACTGAGCGGAAGAACTTGGCGAAGCCCCCTCGGTAGCGGATGCTCTCGAAGATGCCGAGCCCTACTACGTGGGCGAGGTTGGCCAGGGCGACGCCGATCGCGATCAGGATCGCTACCGCTTCCCAGCCGGACTCGTGGCCGTTGCCCGAGGCGATGGCGGCGGCGAGGATCGCGACGACGATCGTGCCGAGGATGCCGGCGATCATTCCGGCGAGGTCGGAGCGGGTCATGCCGGGGATGTAGGCGCCGCCCGCGACTTCCTTGTCGGCGATCGGGTTTACGGTGCCGCGGCCGGTCTCCTCGACGTTGACGACGTGATCGGGCTCCTGCTCGGCGTGCTCGAGCGCGACCACCCGCAACGGCGGCTCGATCGATTCTTCGGCGCGCTCGTTGAGGCCCTTCTCGTACCACTCCGTCTGGCCCTCGGCGTGGGTGAAGATCAGGACTTCGTCGGCGGGCGCTTTCAGCAGCGCGTCCTGGGCGGCCTGGACGGGGTCCGGATCGCCCACCTCGCCGCTGACGACCGCACCGCCGTCGCGCAGCGCCTTCAAGTTCCGCTCCAGGCGCTTCTCGGCGCGCTCCCGCGGGCCCTCGATGTCTCCCAAGGTGTGCTGCAACGGGGTCGCCTCGACAGCGGGGACGACGACCCGCACCTCGACGCCGTCGCCGTTGGCGTTGGCCTGGATCTGCTCCAGCGGCTCGGTGCCGTGCAGCTCGTCGGTGACGATCGCGATCACTCGGCGGGTCATGACTGGCCTCCTACTCGTCTTTGCGAATCGACTCGTCGGCGTCCCGGGGAATCTCTTCGTCGGCTTCGCCGAAGGCGGCCTCGGTCGGCTCCTCGGCCGGCGGGGCGTCGCGATCCGGGAACCGTTTCTGGTCGCCGTGGGAGGCGTTGTCGATCAGCTCCTCCTCGGCGAGCTCGAAGCCCTCGGACTCACCGCCGCCCGCCTCGGCCACCGGCCGCTGGGCCGGGTCCTCGACGGGGTCGTCGGGTGCCGGGCCGCCGATCCGGGCGGCTTCGGCAGCCGCCGCCTCGGCCTCTTCCTCGGCGACGGGGTCGCGATCCGGTGCGTTCTCGCTCATCACGCCTTCCTCTCTCCCCAGAGGCCGGTATCGCCCTGGGCCTCGTGCTGGGGATTGCGTCCGGGTTGCTCGGGCGGCGCCAGTTTCTCGTCCGCGCGCCGGTTGAGGCCGGCGTAGGCGAGGAAGGCGACGAAGCCGATGGCGAAGAAGACGAGGGCGAAGATCGGCGACCAGGCGACGGCGATCAGCGCCAGCAGAACGATGAGGACGATCGGGATCACGTACATGCCGGACCGGTACCCCTGCCATGCAGGCACGAAACTCGCCTGGTCGTTTTCCCCGCGGCGACGACTGGGTACTCGCAAGGTGAAGAGCAAACGACCAGAGGAGAGACGATGGGGACCCAGGAGAGCGGCAACGTAACCGGCACCAAGGACAAGGACTACAACGTCATCTGGTTCGTCGAGCAGTGCCTCAGCAACGTGCTGCGACTCGAGACCTACATCGAAGACGCGGAGCGCGAGGGCGACTCCGACCTCGCCGACTTCTTCCGTCGCGCGCAGGAGACCAGCCGAAAGGGAGCAGAGCAGGGCAAGGACGTGCTGCGCTCCCGCCTCGCTTCCTGAGGGATGCCAGCCGCCTCGGCCGGCCCGGCTAGGAGCCGGTACTGACCGAGGCGGTACCGGTCGCGGCGCGAGCGGCGACCCAACCGGCGACGGCGCCGACCGCGCCGCCGAGGCCGAGCAGCGTTGCTGCCCGCATCGGGTCCCGCTTCAGCTTCGAGGCGGTGCCGTGGGCGGTGTGCTTGGCGGTCGCCTTGACGACCTTTCGGGCGAGGGTGCTCTTGATTGCTGACATGCCCGACCAGTACCCCGAGTGCCTGCGCCTACACCAGCTGCGGTGAGGAGAGGCCGCGGCGCAGGGCGATCGCGTCGGGGGGAGCGAATTCCTCCCAGTCGTTGTTGAGGTAGGCGAAGACCTCGCGGCGGGCGCGCCAGGCGGCGATCCGCCGCCGCCAGCGATCCAGCTCGGGTGGCGGAACTCGAAGCAGTGGCGGGCGGGCGGCAACAACTCCAGGGCGGAAGCGAGGACGGCGTCGTCGCGGTGGAAGTTCGCCGGCAGCTGCCAGAGAACCGGGCCCAGCTTGCCGCTCTCGCGCAGTGGCTCCAGCGGCTCCCAGAAGCGCTCGACCCCCTGCTCGATCTCCCGCAGCCGGCGGACGTGGGTGAGGTAGCGGCTCCCCTTGACCGCGAAGAGGAAGCCCGGCGGCGTCCGCTCCACCCAGCCCTCCACGGTCGAGCGCTTGATCAGCCGGTAGAAGGTCGCGTTGACCTCGACGGTGTCGAAGACCTCGGCGTAGCGCTCGAGCCAGCGCGCCTGCGGCACTCCCTCGTAGATGCCCTCCCGCCAGGAGGCGTAGACCCAACCTGAACAACCGACTCGCACCTCTTTCATCGCCTTTTCGTTTACCCGCCCTGCGGCGACGGGTACCTCGACGCGCGTGTCCCTGATCGCGATCCTCGACGTCGACGGCACCCTCGTCGACACCAACTACCACCACGCGCTGGCCTGGCACCGGGCCCTGCACGCCCACGGCCACCCGGTCCAGATGTGGAAGGTCCACCGCCACATCGGCATGGGCGGCGACCAGATCCTCGACGCGCTGATCGGCGAGGAAGCCGCCGCCGAGCAGGGCGACGCGATCCGCGAAGCCGAGGCCGAGGCCTACGGCGAGCTGATCGGGGAAGTCGAGCCGATGGAGGGGGCGCGGGAGCTGATCGAGAGGCTGCGCGGCGACGGGGCGACGGTGATCCTCGCCAGCTCGGCCAAGGAAGAGGAGGTCGACCACTACCTTGACCTGCTCGACGCCCGTGACCTGGTCGACGACTGGACCACCTCCGCCGACGTCGAGAGCACCAAGCCCGACCCCGACCTGATCAAGGCGGCGCTGGAGAAGGCGGAGAGCGACGGACCCGCGGTGATGGTCGGCGATTCCGTCTGGGACGTGAAGGCGGCGAAGGCGGCGGGGGTCTCGACCCTCGCCGTCCTCACCGGCGGCTTCTCTGAGGCGGAGCTGCGGGAGGCGGGCGCCTCCCAGGTCGTCGAATCGATTGCCGAGCTCGATTTCGAGCCGCTCCTCGCGAAAGCGACCTGAGCAGGACCAAGCCCTGCCCGTTCGCTCAGCCGACGTTGGACTTCTCGCGTTGACCTTCGTGGACGCCCTCGGCGAACTCCTCGACGATCTTCGCGTTGAAGGCTTCGAGGTCGTCCGGTTTGCGGCTCGTGACCAGGCCCTGGTCGACGTGGACTTCCTCGTCGACCCAGTTCGCGCCGGCGTTGCGGAGGTCGGTCTCGAGGCTCGGCCACGAGGTCAGCGTCCGGCCCTCGGCGACGCCGGCGTCGATCAGGGTCCAGGGCGCGTGACAGATCGCGCCGACCGGCTTGCCGGCGGCGAAGAACCCGCGCACGAACTCGAGTGCCTCGGATTTCGTCCGCAACTGATCGGGGTTGGCGACGCCCCCAGGGAGGACAAGCCCGTCGAATTCGCCGGCGTCGGCATCGCCGACGGGGCGGTCGACGTTGAAGGTGTCGGCCTTGTCGAGGTGGTTGAAGGCCTGGATCTGGCCGGATTCGGGCGCCAGCAGCTCGACCTCGGCGCCCGCTTCGCGCACTGCTTTGAGCGGCTCGCTCATCTCGACCTGCTCAACCCCCTCATTGGCGCTCAAGAAGGCGATTTTCTTTCCTTGCAGGCGGTCGGACATCACTGCCTCCCATCAACTTGAGGTGATCTGGTTCACCTCCCGGCTACCCCCGGTCTGGGGCACCAAACGATCTATAACCGGCTCACTCTGCCGCTGCCAACCGAGCTCGAAGGCAAGCGGCACCTGGATCCTCTCTTTGGCGAGGCAGCGCGGACAAGAGGTCCACGAGGAGGCTGCCTGACTGGAATATCCGCTTCCGCAGTTATCGCACCGAAACATGATCTTCTTCTTCCCGTTCGTATAAACCTTTCGAGCGCACTTTTACCCTTCGGCCAGTTGTCATAAACCGCCGTTCTCCCCACTTGGCAGCCGGAGGCGGCGGCATGGAGTAGACGCTTTCGGGGTAGCGTTCGAGAGGAATGCAAGAGCCGCAGGAACTGGAGCTGCGGCGCTACCTGAAGAGTCAGCGCGAGCTGGCGGCGCGCCTCATCGAGGGCGAGTCCCTCGCCCAGGTCGCGCCCCGGTTCCTGGAGATCGTCGCCAACCTCCTCCGCTGGGAGGCCGGGGCGATCTGGGAAGTGGCCGGCGCGGATGAGCCTCTGGAGCTGATCGCTGCCTGGAGCACCCCGGAGCTCGATGCCGAGCCGCTCTGGCGCCGCAGCCGCGAGCTGACCTTCAGGCGCGGGACGGGGCTGCCGGGGGACGCCTGGGATACCGGCCAGATCGCCCTCGCCCCCAACTACAGCCAGTACCCGACGCCCACCCCCCGCTTCGAAGTCTCAGCCGAACTTGGACTGGAGGCGGCGCTGGCGATCCCGGTCCCGATCGGCGCCCCGGAGAAGGTGCTGGCGGTGGCCGAGTTCCACACCACCTCCTTCGAAGCCCAGTCGCAGGAGCTGATGGACCTGCTGGGAGGGTTCGCCGAGCAACTCGGCAGCTTCGTCGCCCGGCGCCGCGCCGAGGCGAAGAGCGCCGAAGCCGAGCGCTTCCGCCAGCACCTGGCCGAGGTCGTCCGCGGCACCCAGGACGCCGTCCTCAGCAAGGACCTCGACGGAGTCGTGACGAGCTGGAACCCGGCCGCCTCGCGGCTCTACGGCTACGGCCCCGAGGAAGCGATCGGCCGCCACATCTCCTTCCTCGTCCCTCCCGACCACAAAGACGAGGAGAAAGTGATCCTCGATCGGGTGAAGCGCGGGGAACGGCTCGACACCTACGAGACCGAGCGGATACGCAAGGACGACACCCGCATCTCCGTCTCCCTCACCGTCTCGCCGATCCGCAGCCCGCTGCGCGGCCTGATCGGGGCCTCGGTCGTCGCCCGCGACATCACCGCCGAGGTGCGCCGCCGCCGCGCCCAGGAGTTCCTCGTCGCCGCCAGCCGCCTGATCGACAGCTCGCTGGACCCGATCGAGACGGCGCGGACGATCGTCTCCACCGCGGTACCGGAGCTGGCCGAGCTCTGCCTGATCGACTTTCGCCGGCCCGATGGCTGGCTCGGCGACAGCGTCGTCGCCGGGGCCAACCCGGAGATGGCAAAACGGCTGGAACGGATTCGCCGCGAGAAGCCGCTCGACCCGGCGGGCGAGCATCCGGTAGCTCAGGTGCTGCGGCTGAAACAGCCGATGATCTGGCGCGACCTGAAGGCTCCGGAGGTGGTTGACAAGGTCTCCCAGGGGGCCGACCACCTGCAGCTGATGCAGGACGCCGGCTACAACTCCGCCGCCGTGGTTCCGCTTGCCGCGCGGGGGCGCACGATCGGCGCCCTCTCCTTCCTCCACGCCCACGGCGACCTCCGCTACGACCAGGGGGACCTCGACTTCCTCGCCGAGCTCGGCGAGCGGGCCGGCCTCGCGCTCGACAACGCCCGCCTCTACCAGGAGCGCGACCGCGTCGCCAAGAACCTGCAGCGGGGGCTGCGGCCGCCCCACCCGGCCAGGGTCGAGGGCCTCGAGGTCTCGGTCGTCTTCGAGGCCGCGGGCGAGGGGATCGAAGTCGGCGGCGACCTCTACGACGTGATCCCGACCGAGGACGGCTGCTGGATCCTGGTCGGCGACGTCGCCGGCAAGGGGAGCACCGCGGCGGGGGTATCGGTCGCCGTCCGCCACTCGGTGCGAGGGCTGACGCGCGAGATCGACGAGCCCGACGAGGTCCTGCGCCGCGTCAACGACCTTCTGCTCACCGGCGAAACCCTCAACGACTTCGCGACCGCGATGCTGGCGCGGCTACGGCGCCAAGGCGAGGGCTGGAGCATCGCCCTCGCCTCCGCCGGTCATCCCGCCGCGGTGCTCGTCACCGAGTCGGGGCCGCAGCTGCTCGGCGGCGGCTCGGTCCTCGGCGCCTGGCGAGAGGCCAACGTCGAGCGGCACGAGCGCTCGCTGGCACCGCAGGAGACCTTCGCCCTCTGCACCGATGGTTGGCTCGAGGTCGGCCCGGTCAACTCTCACCAGGGGCCGGAAGCCTTCGCCGAGATGACGCAGGCGCTCGCAGGCCTTGAGCTGGACGAGGTGACGGAGCGGCTGCGCGCCGACGCGGTCGGCCGTGGCTCCGGCCGCCTCCGCGACGACCTCGTAGTCCTCGCCATCCGCCCCCGGGCGACCTCGGGCAGTCCCGAGGCGCCGCGGGCGGTGGCGGTCAACGCTTAGCGTTTCGCTCTTTTAGCGGCTTTTTTCGGGCGCGGGTTCGGCCGGGCTTTTTTCGCCCCGGCCGATTTTTTGGCTGACGATTTAGTCGACCGTTTCGTCGACGATTTCGACGAAGACGATTTCGCGGCCGGTTTTTTCGCCGCTGATTTTTTAGTTTTGGTCGCTTTGCGTTTCGGCGCAGCGGAGCGGCGCAGAGCCGCGGGGATGTCCTCGCGGGCGACGGCGCCCGTCAGAGACTTGATCTGGCCCTGGAGGAAGTTCGCCATTTTTTCCTCCTCGCGCCGGATCGCCCGGGCGAGTTTCGCCGTCTCGGAGTCCTGGACTTTTTCCGCCAGCGTCTCGATCGCGAGGTAGGTGGCGATCTCCTCGTGCTCGTTGAAGTACTCGGTCTTGGCGTTCTTGAGCATTTTCTCCTGCTCGCCGCCGCCGCGGATCGCGTGCAGCGGACCCTTCGCCGCGGCCGTCAGTTTGCCGACCGTGCTCTGCAGGGTCTGGCCGCCGCCGCCGAGTTTCTTGATCCGGCGCTCGACCTGTTTGGCGTGGTTTTTCGTCTCTTTCAGATGCTGCTGAAGCCGTTTTTTGTAAGGCCCTTTCGCGGTCATCGCGATGTGAGCCCCCAGGGAGGCCTCCAGTTCGCGCTCCTTGCCGTAAGCCTCGCTCAGGTACTGGACCAGCTTTGCGTCACGCTCGTTCATATCCGCCATCGCGAATTGCGCCTCCTCGGTCTCGCTTCGTTGCTGCGCTTACCTACCCAGCGCAATTGGGGTGAAACTGCGGTGCGGGAGGGTATTCACCGGGTCGGCTTACCATCCTGCGGGTGAAGTTGCTCCTCGTCGCAGCGGCGGTGCTGGCAGGCGCCGGCCTCTCCCTTCCCTCTCCCCCGCCGCCCCCGATCAAGGCGTGGCCGATCCCCTACGGGCAGAAGCGCAAGCACGAGATGGCGCACTACTCGCAGCGCCACTACGGCGAACGGACCTGGCGGCTGCGTCGCCCGCGCGTGATCGTCGAGCACATGGCGCAGAGCGGCAGCGCCGCCGCTGTCCGTAGCACCTTCGCCCGCGACGTCCCCGACCCCGAGCTGCACGAGCTGCCCAACGTCTGCTCCCACTTCGTCATCGCCGACTCGGGCCGGATCTTCCGCCTCGTCAACCTCCGCACCCGCTGCCGCCACACGGTCGGACTCAACTGGACGGCGATCGGGATCGAGCACGTTGGCTACGGCGATGGCGACGTCCTCGGCGACCGCCGCCAGCTGCGCACCTCGCTGCGACTGACGCGCTGGCTGCGCTGCCGCTTCGGGATCCGGGTCCGCGACGTGATCGGCCACGCCGAGAGCCTCAGCTCGCCCTACCACCGCGAGCGCGTCCGCAGCTTGCGGCGGCAGACCCACGGCGACTGGCGCCACGCCTCGATGCGGGTCTACCGGCAGAAGCTGCGGCGGCTTCGCCCCTGCCCGCGGTAGCCCGGAAAAACTTCAGGGGCGATGTCGATTTCGCCCACGCCCGTTCGTCGTCAGGTAAAAGGGCGGGACAGCCGCCCCCGACGAAAGAGGACCAGATGCGTTTCATGATGTTCATGTATCCCGAACTCGAGGAGCAGGACTGGAACCCGACTCCGGAGGCCGTCGCGGCGATGGGCCGCTACAACGAGGAGCTGCAGAAGGCCGGGATGCTGCTGTCGCTGGACGGGCTGCGGCCGCCGAGCGACGGTGGCAACGTCGTCTTCGACGCCGAGGGCAAGGCGACGATCACCGACGGACCCTTCACGGAGGCGAAGGAGGTTGTCGGCGGCTACTGGCTGATCCAGGCGCGCTCGAAGGAGGAGGCGCTGGAGTGGGCGAGCCGCTGCCCGGACGGCAACTGCCGGATCGAAGTGCGCCGGATTTTCGAGATGGAGGACTTCCCGCAGGAGGTGCAGGACGCCTACGAGGGTCCCTGAGGCAGGCGTGACCGAGGCCACGCGCGCGGTCGAGGCGGTCTGGCGGATCGAGTCCGCCCGCCTGATCGCGGGCCTGGCGCGTATGGTCGGCGACGTCGGCCTGGCCGAGGACATGGCGCAGGACGCGCTGGTCGCGGCGATCGAGAAGTGGCCGGCCGACGGCGTCCCCGACAACCCCGGCGCCTGGCTGATGGCGACGGCGAAGAACCGGGCGATCGACCGGATGCGGCGGGAGAAGACCTACGAGCGCAAGCGCGAAGAGGTCGCCCACGACACCGGCGCCCTCTTCGCGATGGAGCGCTCCGACTTCGATGCCGCCGCCGACGATGAGATCGGCGACGACCTGCTGGCGCTGATCTTCACCTGTTGCCACCCGCTGCTCTCGCGCGAGGCGCGGGTGGCGCTGACGCTGCGGCTGCTCGGCGGCCTGACGACGGGTGAGATCGCCCGCGCCTTCCTCGGCTCGGAGTCGACGGTGGCGCAGCGGCTGGTGCGGGCGAAGCGGACGCTGCGCGACGCCAAGGTCCCGTTCGAGGTGCCGCGCGGGGCCGAGCTGGAGGAGCGCCTCGGCTCGGTCCTGGAAGTGATCTACCTCGTCTTCAACGAGGGCTACGCGGCGAGCGCGGGTGAGGACTGGCTCCGCCGCGACCTCTGCGAGGAAGCCCTGCGGTTGGGGCGGATCCTCGCCGAGCTGGCACCCGCCGAGCCGGAGGCGCAAGGGCTGGTGGCGCTGATGGAGATTCAGGCTTCCCGTCTCGCCGCCCGCCATGGTCCGGACGGGACACCGGTGCTGCTGCTCGACCAGGACCGCAGCCGCTGGGACCCGCTGCTGATCGTCCGCGGCCGCCGGGCGCTGGAGCGCGCCGAAGCGCTCCCGGGCCCGCTCGGCCCCTACGGCCTCCAGGCCGCGATCGCCGCCTGCCACGCCCGCGCCCTGCGTCCCGAGGAAACCGACTGGGTCCGGATCGCTGCCCTCTACGACGCCCTAGCCCAAATCTCCGGTTCCCCCATAGTCGAGCTCAACCGAGCCGTCGCCATCGGCATGGCCTTCGGCCCGGAGGCGGGCCTCGAACTGCTCGACCAGATCAAGGACGAGCCGGCCCTCCAGAACTACCACTTCCTCCCAAGCGTCCGAGGCGACCTGCTCGAAAAATCAGGCCGCCCCGAGGAGGCCGCAGCTGAATTCAAAAAAGCGGCAACGCTGACCCAGAACGACCGCGAGCGAGAACTTTTATTGCGGCGCGCAGAGGGTGATGGGTGACCCTCGCCAGACACTCAACATGAGCCATAGGCGAGATGTGTCTGGAGTGGGTCACCCATCACCCTCCCCCACCAACCGCGCAATCCCGTCCTTTTCCAACCTCAACATCTTCCAGTCATCCAACCGCCGCGCCCCCAGCTTCTCGTAGAAGTTCAAGGCCGGCTCGTTCCACTCCAGCGCCACCCAGTCGAGCCGCACGTGGCCGCGCTCCTGGGCGATCCGGGCGAGGTGCTCCATGACCATCCGGCCGATGCCGCCGCGGCGATGCTCGGGGCGAACGTAGACGTCCTCGAGCCAGATCCCCGAGCGGCACTCGAAGGTCGAGAAGGTGGTGAAGAAGATCGCGTAGCCGACCGCTTCGCCGTCGGCGGTCTCGAGAAGCAAAGCCTCCGCCGCCTCCTGCTCGAAGAGCGAGCGCCGCAGCACCTCGGCGTCGCCGGCCATCTTGTCGGCGAGTTTCTCGTAGGCGGCGAGCTCGAGAATCAAGTCGAAGACCAGCTGCACGTCCTCTTCGGTCGCCGGCCGGATCTCGACGTCGTTGACCCCCAGGCTCATCTCTCCCCCACCTCTCCGAGGACCGGCTTCAGATCGAGGATCGGGGTGCCGTCGATCGCCTCGAGGTCCTCGACCCGGAGGGTCGAGCCGTCGATGCCCACGACCTTGACCCGGTGCAGGCCGATCGGGTTGGGGCGATCGGGGGAGCGGGTGGCGAAGACGCCCGCCGGCGGCCTCGTCTCGTCACCCCGCGGGTGAACCGTCAGCGTCTCGCGGCTGCCGCGGTCGAGCCAGGTGAGAACGAGCAGCTCGTCCCCCGCCGCGATCCCCTCCAGTGCGGGCTCGTAGCGAATGTCTATTTCCAGGGTCGCCTCAGGTGCGCCCTCATCGCCCTGCTTGGGGGCGGTGGTGCGATCTACGAGCGACGAGGAGACGCTGCCGATGGGCCGCAGCTCTCCGAGGTGGTCCGGAGCGTCCATCGGTCAGAGCCTAGGCGAACCTCAGCCCGAGCCCCGCAGGCGCGGCAGCACCGTGCTCTTGTAGACGCCGATCGCGCCCATCGGGTCGGCGCCGGAGTTGTTCATCAGGGCGACGGTCGTCGCCCCCATCCCTTCTACCTCGCGGATTCGTTCGGCGTGGACCTCAGGGTCGGCCGAGACGATCAGGTCTTCCTTGAGTTCCTCGTCGGAGACCTGCTTCTCGCCCTCCTCGTACATCGCCTGCGGGTCGTGCCACTCGTCGCGGTAGAACTCTTTCGGCTGCGAGCCCTTCCAGACGCGGCAGCCCTCGAGCGCGGCGTCGTCGTCGGGGGCCCAGGAGAAGGCGGCCTGGAGGACGATCTCGCCCGGTTCGCGGCCGGCGTCCTCGGCGGCGCCCTTGTAGGCATCGATCAGCTCCGGCGCCGATTCGGGGTCGGCGAGCGTCCAGAGACCGTCGCCGTGGCGTCCCGCGACCTTCGCCGCCTTCGGCCCGAAGGCGGAGACGTAGATCGGCGGACGGCGGTTCTCCGGCCGCGAGTGAATGTAGGCGCGGTCGGTGGAGAAGTGCTTGCCGGCGCCGCTGAGACGCTGTCCGTCCCAGAGGGCGCGGATCATCTCCAGCGCCTCCTCCATCCGCTCGACCTTTTCGCCGGGAGAGGGCCAGTCCGCCCCCAGCGGCACCTCGTTCAGCGCCTCGCCGGAGCCGACCCCGAGGTAGGGGCGGCCGGGGTACATCAGCTCCATCGTCGCCCACGCCTGGGCGATCAGGACCGGGTGGTAGCGCGGCCCCGGCGGCGTCACCGCGGTGCCGAAGCTGACCCGCTCGGTCGCCTGCGCCGCCGCCCCCAGCCAGACCCAGGCGTGCCCCGCCTCCCCCGGTTCCCACCAGGGCTGCAGGTGGTCGCTGCAGCCGATGCCGTCGAAGCCGGCGTCCTCGGCGGCCACCGCCTGCGGCAGCAGCTGCTCGGGCGGGAACTGCTCGTGGGCGCAGAGGTGGAGGTAGCGCATCGGTCGCGGCTGCCCGCTCTCGCCTACGCCTTGCCCTCGAACTCGTACTCGCGCAGGAAGCCCTCGAAGAGGCGCCGGTGCCCCTGCTCGTCGCGGAGGATCGCCACGACCATGTCCTGGGTGACCGGGTCGACCCCGTCGGTGACCTCGATGATCCGCGTGTAGTGCTCGATCGCGCCGGTCTCGGCTTTGATCACGCCGCGGATCACGTGGACGACGTCGACCTGGTGCTCGGGCGGCTGCAGGAAGCTCTGCTCGGCGCTGAATCCTTCGGAGCCGGGGACGACGCCGTAGAGCTCCTTGATCCGGTCGGCGAACTGCCGCGCGTGGCCGAGCTCCTCTTCGATGTCTTCGGCGAGGGACTCGCGGATCTCCTGGGCGCGGACGCCGTCGAGGTTGGTCGAGGCGGCGAGGTAGCTCATCACCGTCTCGATCTCCATCCAGTAGGCCTTGGTCAACAGGGCGACGATCTCTTCGCGGGTGCCGGAGGCATCGCCGCTGAAGATCCCCTTGTCGGAGGTGGTGGACTCCATCGCTAGTTCTTCTCCCTCATGGTCGTCTGGCAACTGGTCTCGAGCCTACGCCCGGCGGCTACCCCGGGGTTCAGCGGGAGAAACGCTCGCCTGTTCCTTTTCCCGCTCTGACAAGGAAAGGGAACAGGCGGATGGCTAGGCTGCGGCGCTATGGACACGATCGATTCCCTGCTCGAGAACAACAAGGGCTTTGCCGACGAGCTGACCCCGCGGCACCTCGACGTCGAACCGCAGCGCCACCTGGCGATCGTCACCTGCATGGACTCGCGGTTGGACGTCTTCGCCGCCCTCGGCCTCGGCGACGGCGAGGCCCACATCCTCCGCAACGCCGGCGGCGTCATAACCGATGACGTGATCCGCTCGCTGGCGCTCTCGCAGCGGCGGCTGGGGACGCGCGAGGTGATGCTGATCCACCACGACGACTGCGGCCTGCAGAAGATCACCGAGGACGGTTTTCGGATGGAGCTGCAGGAGACGACGGGGATCGCCCCGTCCTTCGCGATCGAGGCGTTCAAGGACGTCGAAGAGGACGTGCGGCAATCGATCCGCCGTGTTCGCACCTCCCCCTTCCTGCCCCACCGCGACGTCGTGCGCGGCTTCGTCTACGACGTCGACACCCACCGGCTGCGCGAGGTTGAGGTCCCCGAGCAGTGACGACGGCTCCGTACGGGTCCTGGTCTTCGCCGATCGAGGCGGCGACGGTGGCCCGGTCGGGGCGGCGGCTGGGCTTCCCGGCGATCGCCGCCGACGGGGCCGTCTGGTGGGCGGAAGGGCGTCCCGACGAGGGCGGCCGCGTCGCGCTGATGCGGCAGCTAGGCGACGGCGGGCCCGAGCGGGTGACGCCCGAGGGGGTAAACGTCCGCACCCGGGTGCACGAGTACGGCGGCGGCGCCTGGTGCCTGGTCGAGCCCGACCTCGTCGTCTTCGTCGACTTCTCCGACCAGCGGCTCTACCGGCAGCGGATCGGGGAGGAACCGGTGGCGATCTCGCCCGAGCCGCCCGAGGCCGGCGCGGTCCGCTACGCCGACATGCGGCCGGCGCCGGACGGCGAGGAGGTCGTCTGCGTGCGCGAACGCGAGGCCGAGCCCGAACCGGTGAACGAGATCGTCTCGCTGCCGCTCGACGGCTCCGCGCAGCCGCAGGTGCTCGCCGGCGGCCGGGACTTCTACTCCTTCCCGCGGATCAGCCCCGACGGCGCCTGGCTCGCCTGGACCTGCTGGGACCACCCGAACATGCCCTGGGACGGGACCGAGCTCTGGATCGCGCCGCTCGGCGACCCGGGCGAGGAGCGGCTGATCGCCGGCGGGCGCGAGGAGTCGGTCTTCCAGCCCGAGTGGGATCGGCGCGGGCGCCTGCACTTCATCTCCGACCGCGACGGCTGGTGGAATCTCTACCGGGCCGGCGAGCCGGACGCGGAGCTGAGCGGCGAGGACGGCCCGCTCGTCCAGCTGACCGACCAGCACGCCGACCACGGCCATCCCCAGTGGCTCTTCGGCGGCGCCACCTACGCGTTTTTCGAGAGCGGCGCGATCGCCGTCGTCCGCACCGAGGGGGCCGAAGAACGGCTCGTCCTACTACAGCCGGAGGGCTGGGAACCCGCCAACCTCGAGCTTCCCTTCACTTCCTTCGGCTATCCGGCGCTCGCGGCGCGGGGCGAGAAGGTCGCCTTCGCCGCGGCGAGCCCTGAGAGTGAGGCCGCGGTCGTCCTCTACGACGCCGAGCGGGGCGAGGCCGAGGTGGCGCGCACCTCCAGCGACGATCCCGTCGACCCCGCCTACGTCTCGCGGCCGCGGGCGATCAAGTTCCCGACCGGCGACGGCGAGGTCGCCTACGGCTTCTACTACCCGCCGGCGAACCCGGAGTTCGAGGCGCCGGAGGGGGAACTGCCGCCGCTGATCGTCGAGAGCCACGGTGGGCCCACCTCCCACGCCACCCCGGCGCTGTCGCGCGAGTTCCTCTACTGGACCAGCCGCGGGATCGGCGTCGTCGACGTCAACTACCGGGGCTCCAGCGGCTACGGGCGCGAGTACCGCAACAAGCTCCGCGGCGCCTGGGGCGTCGTCGACAACGAGGACTGCCTGGGCGCGGCGCTCAATCTGGCCGACCAGGGCCTGGCCGATCGCGAGCGGCTGGCGATCCGTGGTGGCTCGGCGGGCGGCTACGCGACCCTCTGCGCGCTCACCTTCCACGACGGCTTCGCCGCCGGGGCGAGCTATTTCGGCGTCGCCGACGCCGAGGCGCTGGCCGGCGACACCCACAAGTTCGAGTCCCGCTACCTCGACCTCCTGATCGGGCCGTATCCCGAGCAGGCCGAGCTCTACCGCGAGCGCTCGCCGATCAACCACGTCGAGCAGCTGCAGGTGCCGGTGATCCTCTTCCAGGGGCTCGAGGACATGGTCGTGCCACCCAACCAGGCGGAGACGATGGCGGCGGCGCTGAAGAGCAACGGCGTCCCCTACGCCTACCTCCCCTTCGAGGGCGAGCAGCATGGGTTTCGCAAGGCGGAGACGAACATCCGCTGCCTCGAAGCCGAGCTCTACTTCTACGGGCGGATCATGGGCTTCGAGCCGGCCGGGGACCCGGAGCCGGTCGAGATCGTCGGCCTGGCGAGCTGAGCCGGGCTAGCTGACGACGCAGTTCTTCGAGCCGCCCTCGGTTTCGCCTTTTTCCGGGAAGGCGTGGGCGAGGGCGTTGGCGATCAGCTCGGCGCGGGCGGCGTAACCGGGCGAGGTGAAGTGGATGCCGTCTTCGATGAACCACTCGTCTTTGACGTCGGCGGCCCAGTCGTAGACGCGCATGTTGGAGTAGGTGGCGCAGGCGGCGACCAGTTCCTCGTCCCACTTCTCCATGTTGCCCTTCGAGTACGGGTCGCCCGCTTCGACGATCGAGCGGACGTTGACCCAGAGCACCGGTTCGTCGCCGATGATGGTCATCATTTTTTCGATCCGTTCGCGCTCGGTCACGGTCGAGCCGGCGGCGACGTTGGCCGCCTCGTTGGTGCCGAGGGCGAGGACCCAGCAGCCTTTGAAGCCTTCCGCCTTCCAGGCCGCCGCCACTTCCTGGGCGTTGGGGTTGCCTTCGTAGCGCTCTTCGATCGAGGTTGCTCCCGTCACCTCCATGTGGACTTCTTTGGCCCCGACTTCGACGTAGCGGGCGGGGATTCGCTGCGATTCGATCGGCAGGTATTCGGCGTTGTCCAGGCCCTCGGAGGTCGAGTCGCCGATGTGGACGACGGCTTTGCAGGAGGATCGCGTCGAGTCTTCGGCCTGCGCTTTGGTCAGCGGCGGCGGCTTCGTCGTCCCCTCGGCCCGGGCCTGCTCGGCGCGGATGTTGTTGCCTTCGGCCGAGGTCGAGTTGAGCCCGGCCATGCCGGCGGCGGCGACCACGAGGACGATCCCCATGCCGACGATCGCGACCCGCATCGGCGGCGCGAAGGTCTCCCATTTCCAGCCGACGGCGCGGCGGCGGGCGAAGAAACGGCCGATCGCGCCGTGGCGGATCGGCTCCTCGACGAAGCGCCAGGAGAGGGCGGCGATGGCGAAGATCGCGGCCACCTGCAGGAGGCTGCGGACGAGGTCGTCCTTGTGCCCCGCCCCCTGCGGCGTGGTGAGGACGATGACCGGCGTCTGCCAGAGGTAGATCCCGTAGGAGCGGACGCCGACCCAGCGCAGCGGCCGCATCCCCAGCCAGGCGCCGAGGCGGCAGGCCGGGTGGGTGAGCGGCATCAGCACCATCACCGTCGCCAGCGAGAGGATCACGAAGCCGCCGCGGTAGAGGAAGGGTGAGAGTTCGCCGACGCGCCAGATCATCAGGGCGATGATCAGGAGCCCGGCGACGCCGAGGGCGTCGAGCGTGTTGCGCGCCTGCGGGGCGATCCGGCGATTCAGTTTGCGACTCGGCCAGACCATCGCCAGGGCGGCTCCGAAGAGAAGGCCGCCGGCGCGGGTGTCGGTGCCGAAGTAGAGGCGCGAGGGATCGAAGCTCGGTTCGTAGAGGACCGCCATCAGGATCGAGGAGGCGAGGGCGCCGGCGATCGTCAGCAGCGCCAGGCGCGGGCGGACGCCGGAGGGCAGCGGGTGCTCGTGGACGAGCTTGACCCCGCCCAGGAGCAGGAACGGCCAGAGGATGTAGAACTGCTCCTCGACCGAGAGCGACCAGAGGTGGTCGAGCGGTCCTTCGGCTTCGAAGCGGGCGAAGTAGGAGACGTCGGCGAAGATCTGCTGCCAGTTGTTGACGTAGAAGATCGCCGAGACGACGCCCTTGCGGAACTGGTCGGGCTGGGCGGGACCGAAGATCGTCGCCCAGGCGACGACGATCGCCAGCATCAGGAAGAGCGCCGGCAGCAGGCGGCGGGCGCGGGCGAGCCAGAAGGCGCCGAGCTTGATCCGGCCGCGGGCGTTCAGCTGGTTCAGCAGGATGTCGGTGATCAGGTAGCCGCTGAGGGTGAAGAAGACGCCGACCCCGAGCATGCCGCCGGGCGCCCAGTCGAAACCGAGATGGAAGAGGATGACCGAGAGGACGGCTATCGCACGCAGCCCGTCCAGCCCAGGCATGTAGCGCTGGTTGCGCTTGACGGGTTCTGGCATCGGTGGCGCGCATGCTACGGATCGGCGCTGATAGCTTTCGCCGCAGTGAGCCCCGTCCGAGCCTCCCGCCGCCGCCTGCCGATTGCCTTCGCGGCGGGCCTGGTCGCGGTGCTGGCGCTGTTGTCACTCGGGGGCGGTTCGGCCGCCGCCGCAACCTGCCCCAGCTTCCGGGTCCTGCACGACGACAAGATCGGGGCGGCGGACCTGCCGGCGGGGAATTACGAAGTGGTCGTCAACGGGAACATGAACTGTGCCGCCGGTTCGATGATGTTCGCCCGCTTCCTCGCGGACTGGGACGGCAACCTGCCGAAACCGTGGCAGCTGACCGCTGAAGGGACGGGGAAGGCCTCGTTCACCGGCGGCAGCCTCGCCTTCACCGTACGCCTGATCGGCGGTGGCGAAGGCGGCGGCAACAACCTGGTCGGAAAACTCTGCCCTGGCACGTTCACCGTCAATGCCGGCACCGACGTCGGCCCCCTCTACTTCGCCAAGGGTCAGTACCTGACCTATCTCGCGCCGCGCTCGCGACTCACCTGCCGCCGCGCCTCGGTCCTCTTCACCAAATTCCTCGCGACCCCGAATGGGAAGCTTCCGTCGCCCTGGCGCGTCATCACCCAGATCGCGAGCTTTTACAACCCCGACCACCCTCGCGCAACCTTCCGGGTCGAGCCGGAGGGCGGGGTTTCCTAGCGCTTCAACACGACCTGCCCCAGCCTCCTTACTTGCTGGGTAGGGAGGCTGAGGCAGGTCGTGACCTTCTTGAGGCGTTCGAGGGCGATCCTTGCCCTGCGGACACCTCGCCGCTTCGGGTACCGGTCGATAAGGTCTTGGAGCGAGAGGCGGTCCCGAAGTTCGAGGAATTCCATCTCGCGAAGCATGTTCTCCACGACGTCGGTGTCCCGCGAAGCCGCCAGGTCGAAGATCGTCCGCGGCACGCTCGTCACCGGAATGCCCTCCTTCACCGTGACCTCGTCCGCGGGAAGCGCTTTGCAGTGGCGTTTGATCCCGGCCCAGGTCCGGCTCTTGTGCGGACAAGTGACGTCGATGATCGAGCGCGAGTTCGGCCGGATCATCCAGAGCGCCGCCGCGGACCAGTGGCTGAGCACTGCATCGGGTCCGGAGGCCAAAACGGCCGCCATCCACCGCCCCTCCCGCATGAGACCACGACGCCCAGGAGCGTAGACACCCCGCCGCACTTCGTTGAGGCGGCCGGCGCTAATGCGTCTCGCGATCGCCCCCTCCTCAAACCCGAGGCGGATCAGCTGATCCCGCCCCACCACCCCATGCTGGCGATCGGCGAGCGCCCCAATCTGCCGCTCCGTTTCACGAAACCGCAAACGACGTCGATTATCGGCTTCGTTTGCGGTCTCGGCGGCGGGCACCTTTGGATAAGGGCTGAACCCGGGCGGTTTCTCCCCCCTTGGGGCTTGGGTAACTAGCGCCCATGTCGAGCGCGGCCGAATTTGTTCCCTCCTCTCGTTCCTTGAAGGCGCTCGAGGAGACGGCTCAGACCTGTCGCGGTTGCGAGCTGTACAAGGACGCTACGCAGGCGGTCTTCGGGCGGTCCTTGTTCGGCGCCACGGTGAAAGTGACGAAGGATCGAGGGCGGCCGCTGGAGTCGTCGCTGGCCCCGGTGGCCGCGGTGACGATCCATCCCTCGGCGATCCTGCGGCTTCGGGAGCACGACGAGCGCGAGGCGGAGCTCGCCGCCTTCGTCGCCGATCTCGAAGGCGTTGCCTCGGCGCTCCGAGGCGCCGCCAGGTGAGCGCCACCGCCGCCGCTCCCCGCCGCGGCCGCCTTCGTCGTGCCGACTGCGCCGGACCTGGGATCAGACGCGTGCGCCGCGGTCGCGGCTTCTCCTTCGAGGACGGATGCGGCGAGAAGATCACCGACGAGGAGACGCTGGAGCGGATCCGGGCGCTCGTCATCCCCCCGGCCTGGAAGGAGGTCTGGATCTGCCCCGACCCCTTCGGCCACATCCAGGCCACCGGCTATGACGAAGCCGGGCGCAAGCAGTACCTCTACCACGAGCGCTGGCAGCAGCGGCAGGCGGAACGCAAGTACGAGCTGATCCGCGAGTTCGCCCGCAAGCTGCCGAAGCTGCGCCGAGCCGTCACCGCCGACCTGCGCCGCCAGGGAATGCCGCGCGAGCGGGCGCTCGCCTGCGCGATCCGCCTCCTCGACCTCGGCTTTTTCCGCGTCGGCAGCGAGGTCTACGCCGAGGAAAACGAGAGCTTCGGCCTCGCCACCGTCCGCCGCGAGCACGTCACGATCAAGCGCAGCGAGATCGTCTTCGACTTTCCCGCCAAGAGCGGCCAGCGCCGGATCCAGTCGATCCGCGACGCCGCCGCCCGCCGCGCGATCGAAACCATGTACCGGCGCCGGGGTGGACCCGACGACCTGCTCACCTACCGCGCCGGCGGCGAATGGGTAGACGTCCGCTCCGACGAGATCAACGAGTACATCCACGCCAAGATCGGCGACGAGTTCTCGGCCAAGGACTTCCGCACCTGGCACGGCACCGTTCTGGCGGCGGTCGCCTTGGCCGGCGAGGAAAAGCCGCGCTCCGAAGCGGCGGCGAAGCGCTGCATCGCCATGGCCGTCAAAGAGGTCTCCGAAGCGCTCGGCAACACCCCCGCCGTCTGCCGCGCCTCCTACATCGACCCCCGCGTCCTCGACCGCTACCGCGACGGGGTGACGATCCGCCCGACGGTCAGCTCCAACGGCCGGCTGAGCGCCAAGCAGCGGCTGAAGATCGAGCGCGAAGTGCTCGACCTCGTCTCCTGAACGAGCACAATCTCGTCTTCCCGTTTCGGCTCGCCCGGGCGCGGGGAGCAGTGGGTAACGAGAACTAGAGGAAGCGAGGAAAAAGCGATGAAGGCTGCTGTCTGGCACGGCCCCCGCGACGTCCGCGTCGACGAGGTCGAGGACCCGAAGATCGAAGAGGCCACGGATGCGGTGATCAAGATCACCTCGAGCGCGATCTGCGGCTCCGACCTCCACCTCTACGAGATCCTCTCGCCATTCATGACCGAGGGCGACATCCTCGGGCACGAGCCGATGGGGATCGTCGAGGAGGTCGGCCCCGAGGTCACCCACATCGCCCCGGGCGACCGCGTCGTCATCCCCTTCAACATCTCCTGCGGGCACTGCTGGATGTGCGACCGCCAGCTCTTCGCCCAGTGCGAGACGACCCAGAACCGGGAGGAAGAAAAAGGCGCTTCCCTGCTCGGCTACACCAAGATGTACGGCCAGGTGCCGGGCGGGCAGGCCGAGTACCTACGCGTGCCGCAGGCCCACTTCGGCCCGATCAAGGTTCCCGAGGGGCCGGCGGACGACCGCTTCCTCTACCTCTCCGACGTGCTGCCGACCTCCTGGCAGGCGGTTGAGTACGCGGCGATCCCGGAGGGCGGCTCGGTTGCCGTCTTCGGCCTCGGCCCGATCGGCCAGATGACCGCTCGCATCGCCGCCCACAAAGGCGCGCGGGTGATCGGCATCGACCTCGTCCCCGAGCGGCTCGAGCTGGCACGGAAACACGGGATCGAGACGCTCGACCTCGAAGAGCACGACGACATCTCCGACACGATCCGCGAGATGACCGAGGGCCGCGGCACCGATGCCGCGATCGACGCGGTCGGGATGGAGGCGCACGGCGCCCCGGTCGGCGAGTTCGCCCAGAAAGCGGCGGGCCTCCTCCCCGACGCGGTCGCCGAGAAGCTGATCGAAAAGGCCGCAATCGACCGGATGTCGGCGCTCTATGCGTGCTTCGACACCGTTCGCCGCGGCGGCACCGTCTCGATCAGCGGCGTCTACGGCGGCGTCGTCGACCCGATCCCGATGTTTCAGCTCTTCGACAAGGGCGTGCAGCTGCGGATGGGCCAGGCCCACGTGAAGAAATGGATCGACGAGATCCTGCCGCTGGTCAGCGACGACGCCGACCCGCTCGGGACCGAGGACCTCGCCTCCCACAAGATCGGCATCGAGGAGGTGCCCGATGCCTACGAGAAGTTCCAGAAGAAGGAAGACGGCGCGATCAAGTTCGTGATCCAGCCGTAGAGGAGCAGCCATGCGAGTAATCGTCACCGGAGCGAGCGGCAACGTCGGCACCAGCGTCCTCGAGGCGCTGGGCCGGGAGGCGAAGGTCGACGAGATCGTCGGCCTCGCCCGCCGCGTGCCGACGGTCGAGATGCCGAAGGTGCGCTGGGTCGGCGCCGATGTCGTCAGCGACGACCTCGGGCCGATCTTCAGCGGCACCGACGCGGTCATCCACCTCGCCTGGGCGATCCAGCCGAGCCGTGACGAAGCGCTGACCGAGCGGATCAACGTCGAGGGCAGCCGCCGCGTCTTCGACGCCGCCGCGGCCGCAAAAGTGCCGGCCCTCGTCCACGCCTCCTCGGTCGGCGCCTACAGCCCTGGCCCGAAGAAACGCCAGGTCGACGAGTCCTGGCCGGTGGACGGAATCCCTACCTCTTTCTACTCGCGCCACAAGGCGGCGGTGGAAGACCTGCTCGACGAGCTGGAAGGGCGGGCGCCGGAGCTGCGGATCGTCCGCCTCCGCCCCGGCCTGATCTTCAAGTCCGAGGCGGCGAGCGAGATCCGCCGCCTCTTCGCCGGCCCCTTCCTGCCCGGCTTCCTGGTCCGCAAGCAGCTGGTGCCGCTGATCCCGCGGGTGCCGCGGCTGCGCTTCCAGGCGGTCCACTCGCGCGACGTCGGCGAGGCCTACCGGCAGGCGGTCGTGCGCGATGTCCACGGCGCCTTCAACATCGCCGCCGAGCCGGAGATCGGGGTCGAGGAGCTCTGCGAGTTCTTCCGCGCCCGCAGCTTCCCGCTGCCGGCAGGAGCCCTTCGGGCCGCCGCCGACCTGAGCTGGAAGCTCCGCCTGCAACCCACCTCCCCCGGCTGGCTCGACCTCGCCCTCGGCGTGCCGATGATGGACACGAGCCGCGCCCGCGAGGAGCTTGGCTGGGAGCCCACCGTGACCTCCCTGGAGGCGCTCGACGACCTCCTCAAGGGGATGCGGAACGCCGAGGGCGCGCCGACGCCGCCGCTCGACCCGGGCGCAGGCGGCCCGATGCGGGCGCGCGAGGTCGCAACCGGGGTCGGGCGGAAGCAGGGAACCTGAGCCGATTTTCGCGCGGGCGCCCCTGCAAATAGGCCGGAAAAATTATTCCTTCTTTACGGGAAATTCGGGGAAGGTTCACGGTTTTCGTGTCGAATGCAGGGGTACCGAAAGCCCATGGCGCGATCCAGTGTAAAAACCCTTCCTAAACCCGGCGAGGTTTGGCTCAGCTGCCCGCCGTACCTGATGGTGGCCCGGATCGTCGACGTCGACCTCGCCAACGAGCCGCCGGTGGTCAGCTACGAGCTCCACGACGACGACGGCTCCCTCCTGCAGGCAGTCGAGCACGCCACACTCGACCCCGGCTGGTGGCGCACCTTCCAGCGCCTCGAGCCCCGCTACGGCTGAGCGTTCGGGCGAGCTCCGGGCCTTAGCCCTGCTCGGCAGCGGCCCCGCCGACCGCCTCCAGTGCCTCCTCGGCGCTGTCGAAGACGAGCCCGTTCGAGGTGAGCCCGGTCATCGAAAGCACGCGCAGGACCTGGGCGCTCGGCGCGTAAACCGCGAGCCGGTTGCCGTCGCCCTCCATGCGGTTGTGGGCGCGGAGGATCACGGCGATGCCGGAGGAATCGATGAAGTCGCAGCGCCCGAGGCCGACGAGGACGCAGTTGCACTCGGCGATCGCGTTGGTCAAGACCTCGTCGAGCTGCCCCGCGACGGCGAGGTCGAGCTCCCCTTCGATCTGGATGTCCCGACAGCCGGGGCGGAGGTCTTGCTCGGTGACGTTAAAACGCTGCATCATCTAATTGCGAATCGTAAGAAAAAGGCATGGGTGGAAGCCTTTGCGGATCGGATCTTTGCCTCGGTCCGTAGGTCGACTTGTCCCAATCGAACCCCGTGCCTCTGTATGTACGGCGATGTCTCGACGCCGAGCTCCGAAACATCCCCAAGATCCTAACTTAAGCTCGCCGCCGTGTCCCCCCGTCGCGCCCTGCCCAGCCCCGAGCAGATCGTCGCCGCGATCGTCGCCCTGGCCGACGACGGCTTCTGCCGCCGCTCCGAGCTGGCGCAGCGGTTCCCCGGCCTCGGCGCCCGCGACCTGCGGCGGGCGCTGCGAAGGGCGGTCGCGCAGGGGCTGGTGATCGAGCGCCGCGGCCCCGACGGCGGCTTCCACCTTGTGGTCAGCAGCGAGGGTTGGGACATGCACCGCAGCGGGTAGCGGATGGCGGTGAGCCCATCGCCAGAGGACGCGCCCGCGGCTGTCGCCGGTTACGCGGAGCCGCAGAGACGCCCGCCCTTCGGTCCCTACCTCGCCTTCATGAGCATCTTCGGCTCGCTGGTCAGTGCCGCCCTGCTGATCGCCAGGCGCCAGGGCCGCGAGCTGCCGGAGCGGGTCTCGGCGGCCGATCTAGCCTTGGTCGGCACCGCCTCCCACAAGCTCAGCCGCCTCGTCTCCAAGGACAAGGTGACGAGCCCGCTGCGCGCGCCCTTCACCGAACTCGAAGGCAAGGGCGGGCCGGCCGAGCTGGAGGAGAGCTCCCGCGGCACCGGCCTGCAGAAGGCGATCGGGGAGCTCCTGATCTGCCCCTACTGCCTCGGGCTCTGGGTGGTGGCGGCGTTCTCGATCGGGATCGTCTTCGCGCCCCGCGTCACCCGCTTCGTCGCCTCGCTCTTCTCGGCGTTGACGATCTCGGACTTCTTCCAGATCGCCTACAAGGCCGCCGAGGAGAAGGGGCTCGGCTAGGTATCGGCGTGCCGCGCCCGCTGGAGGAAGCGGTGGTGGCGATCACCGGCGCATCGAGCGGGATCGGCCGGGCGGCGGCGCTGCGGCTGGCGCGGCGAGGGGCATCGCTGGCGTTGTGCGCGCGCTCGGAGGGGCCGCTGGCCGAGATCGCGGCCGAGTGCGAAAGCGAGGGCGCCGAGGTCCTCTACCGGGCGCTCGACGTCGCCGACGAGGACGCGGTCGAGGCCTTCGCCGCGGCCACCGTCGAGCGCTTCGGCCGCCTCGACGTCTGGGTCAACAACGCCGGCACGATCGCCTACGGGCCTTTCGAGGAGATCCCCTCCGCGGTCTTCCGCCAGATCATCGAGACCAACCTGATGGGCCAGGTGCACGGGGCGCGGGCGGCGCTGAAGCGCTTCCGCGAGCAGGGCGCCGGCGTGCTGATCAACATGTCCTCGGTCTGGGGGCGGGTCAGCTCACCGCAGGTGACTCCCTACATCGTCTCCAAGAACGCGGTTCGGGCCTTCTCCGAATGCCTCGCCGGCGAACTCGTCGACGAGGAGGAGATCCACGTCGCGACGATGGTGCCGCAGGCGATCGACACGCCGATCTTCGAGCACGCCGGCAACTTCACCGGCAAGCAGGTGCGGCCGATCCCGCCCGTCCTCGACGTCGAAGTGGTGGCCGAAGGGATCGAGCTCTGCGCTGAGAACCCGAAGCGCGAAGTCAACTACGGGCAGGCCGGGCGGGCGCTGGAGATCCTCCACGCGACGGCGCCGCCGCTCTACCGGCGCCTCGCCCACGGCGCCTTCGTCCGCGGATCCTTCGGCAGCATCCCGGCTGACCCGGCGCCCGGCAACGTGCTCGAGAGCCGCGGGCCGCACGCGGCCGAAGGCGGCTGGCACGCGCGGCGGCAGCGAACCCTGCGGCGGGCCTTCCTCGCGGCCGCCGGCGCTTCGGTTCGCGGGCTTTTCAAGAAGAACTCCTGAGGTTTACGGGCGCCGCCGCGAGGGGTACCCTCGCCCCCACATGCAGGAGAACCGCTTGGCATGGATCTTCGGCTCGTCCCGCAGCGGCAGCACCTGGCTGCTGAAAATGCTCTCCGACCTCGACGGCGTCGTCCCGATCGACGACCCGCACCTCGGCCATCACCTCGGCGTCTGGCGGCCGATCCCGCTCGCCTGGGCGGCAAGCGAGAACCCGCCTGAGCTGAGCACCCTGCTCGACCTAAAGGCCGAGGAGCCCGGCTACTTCTTCGCCGAGCGCTACCGCGAGGCCTGGGAGGGGCCGCTGCGGCAGCTGATCGAAGCGCGCTTCGAGGCGCAAGCCGAGGGTCAGGAGCCTGACGGCGCCTACGTCGTCAAGGAGCCCGGCTCCCACGTCGCCCCCTTTCTTGCCGGGCTCTTCCCGCGCTCGAAAGTGATCTTCCTGCTGCGCGACGGCCGCGACGTCGTCGACTCCTGGCTTGACGCCTACAGCGAGGGCTCCTGGGCGATCCCGGGCGGCGCCTTCCCGGTCTCCGACGAGGGCCGGATCCCGCTGATCCGCTGGCTCTCGGAAGTCTGGGCCTTCCGCAGCCGCGAGGTTCACAAGGCTTACGAAAGCAGGGCGCCCGAGGACCGGATCCAGATCCGCTACGAGGATCTGCGCGGCGACACGGAGGTCTGCCTCGGCAAGATCTGCAAGATGGTCGGGGTCGATCCCGGTCCGGTGCCGGACGTGGTCGAAGCCCACCGCTTCGAGAAGCAGCCGAGCAAGGAGCGCGGGCGGCGCCGCTTCATCCGCCAGGCTCGGCCCGGCGGCTGGCGCGACAGCCTCAACCCTGCCGAGCAGGAGGCGATGCACGAGGTGATGGCGGGGACGCTGGCCGAGTTCGGCTACGAGATCGACGCCCCGCTCGCCGCCGCCGGTTGATCGCGGTCATCTCCGACACCCACATGCCGAAGGGCAAGCGGCGGCTGCCGGAGGCGTGCGTGGAGAACATCCGCAGTGCCGAGGCGCTGATCCACGCCGGCGACTTCTCCGCCGCCTCGGTCCTGGCCGATCTCCGGGAGATCTGCCCGGCGGTGCTGGCGGTCCACGGCAACGTCGACGACGCCGATCTGCGCTGCGAGCTGCCGGAGGAGCTCGAGGTCGAGATCGGCGGCCGCACCGTCGCCCTCCTCCACGACAGCGGCCCCGCCAAGGGCCGCCTCGCCCGCATGCGCGCCCGCTTTCCCGGCGCCGACGCCCTCGTCTTCGGCCACAGCCACCTGCCCCTGCACGAGGAGGCGGACGGCTTCCAGATCTTCAACCCCGGCAGCCCGACCGAGCGCCGCCGCGCCCCCCGCGCCTCGATGGGCCTTCTCCACCCCACCGCCTCCGGCCTGCGCTTCGAACATGTCTGGCTCGGGTAGGGAAACGGCAACCGCCAAACCCCAACCGCAGGAGGAAGACGATGGCCGAGTTGACGACTTTGGAGGAGAAGCTGGCCGAGGTGATCGGGCTCGCCGAAGCCGCGCAGAAAGCGACCGAGAAGGTCGAGGGCCTCGTCGACGACGACACCGTCGCCTCGAAACTGCAGCAGATGCGCGAGGAGGCCGAAGAGACCGCCCGCCGCGGCACCGAGGTGGCAGAGCAGCGCGACGGCAAGAAGACGGCGATCCTCGAAAAGGCCAAAGAGACCAAAGGCGAGGCCTCGGAGATGATGGAGACCTACCTCGGCGACGACGCCGACGGGCTCGACGGCTTCGAGTTCATGACGATGGCCGAGGCGGGTGAGGTCGGCCACTGGGCGGTGCTGCAGAAGCTGAACGAACAGGCCGGCGAGGAGCAGATCTCCGAACTGGTCCAGTGGGCGCTGCCGATCCAGGAACGGCACTTCAGCGAGACCAAGGAGTGCGCGCTGCAGCTGGCCGGCGAGAAAGACCCTTATGAGGAGGCGTAGCCGAGCCGATGGCCGACAGCGCTGACCATGGTCGCTACCTGGCCATCTACCTCAACGACCACCTGGCGGGGGCCGCGCTCGGAGTCGAGCTGGCCCGCCGCCTGCGGTCGAGCAACTCCGGCGACGCCGAGTTCGGGGGGCCGCTGGCGCGGATCTGCGGCGAGATCGAGGAGGACCGGGAGACGCTGATCCGGCTCACGGATCGGCTCGGGATCAAGCGCGACCAGATCAAACCGGCGCTGGCGAAAGTTGCCGAGCGTCTCGGCCGCCTGAAGCCGAACGGCCACCTGCGGACCTACTCGCCGCTCAGCCGCGTCCTCGAGCTCGAGGTCCTCGCTTCGGGGATCGGCGGCAAGATGCAGCTCTGGAACGCGCTCGAGGAGGGCTTCGGCGACTCGCTCGAAGGCTTCGACTTCCACGCCCTCGCCGAGCGCGCCGACCGCCAGGGCCAGGTCATCGAGGACCTGCACCTGGCGGCGGTGAAGCGGACCCTGCCGCAGCGCTCCTAGGCTCAGGCGACGCTCATCGAGACCGGCCACTGGTCGGCGACCGATTTCGCCGCGGCCTTCTCCTCGGTGAGGATCGACTCGGCCATGGCGACCGTCTCCTCGTCCCCGGCGCGGCGGGCTACGCGGAGCAGCAGCTCGTAGGCGGCCACCTCGAGGTTCTCGACCGCGTAGGCGAAACCGGAGAGCTTCGCCGGCGTGTCCGGCTGGGCGGCGAAGAAGACGCCCCAGTTGAGGGCACCGAGGCGCAGCGCCGCGTCCTTCAGCGCCGAGGGGGTGGCACCGCGGTCGTCAAGCCGGCGCTCGATTTTCTCCAGGTGCCCTTCGGTCTCGGTCAGATGGTGGTCGAGGGCGGCGCGGAGCGCCTCCGGCACGTCCAGCTCCCGACTTTTCTCCAGCAGCTTCTTCGACTGCCCCTCGAGCGCGTGGACGTCGGCGAGGTAGGTGTTGAGGGTGTCGCCGAGGTCGTCGGGTTCGACCCGGGCGAGCGCCTGCTCGACGGCGTCGTCCCAGTGGGCGGCGATCCGACCCGCCATCTCTCGCTCCTCGTCGGCGATCGCCGACGCCAGCGCCGCGGTCGCCTCGTCACCGGCTTCGCGGGCGGCGATCCCGAGCAGCTCGTAGGCGGCGACCTCCATGTGCTCGTAGGAGAAGGCGTGCATCGCCAGCTTGCCGGGGGTGTCCGGCTGCGAGCGAGCAAAGAGGACCATCCCGAAGCCGCCCGCCTGGCCGGCGACGTCCTTCAGCTTCGAGGGAGAGGCCTCGTGCGCCTCCAGCCGCGCGCGCACGCGCTGCTCCTGGGATTCGGTCTCGCCGAGGTGCTTGCGAAAGGCCTCGGCGAAGCTTCCCTCGACGAGATCAGGAGCGCGGCGCATCTGCACGGCGGCCTGTTCCTCGATCGAGTGGACGTCGGTCAGGTACTTGACGAGCTGGGTCTGCGGATCATTGTCTGGCATGTCTGCCAACTACCCGGAGCGCCCTGCCTCCACGCCTGGGAACCGCTCCTAGACGAAGGCGGCCTCGCGGGCGAGGAGGTGCAGCCGCACCGTCGTCCCCGCCTCCCCCGAGCGGATCTGGACGAGGTCGCAGAGCTGGTTCGCGAGCCAGAGACCGCGGCCGCCCTCCTGGTGGACGTCGGGCTGGATGCGGCCGACCAGCGGCTCCTCGATCAGGCCCCTGTCCTCGACCTCGGCCAGCAGCCGCTCGTTCTCCTGCCAGAGGCGCAGAGTGCCGCTGCCGCCCCCGTGCATGACGCTGTTGGCCGCGAGCTCGCTGACGGCGGTGACGAGGTCGGCGACCTCGGTCGGGTCCATCCCGGCGCGCTCGGCCGCTGCGGTGACGCGGCGCCGAACCTCGCCCAGCCCGGTGACGTCGAAGGCAACGGTCTCCGGAGGCGCCGCCGGCGACGCCAACTCGCCGCCGAAGCAGTCTTCGTCGCGAGCGAATGAGGCGCTTTTTTCACTGCGGCCACCGCGGAGGATCGAGGGGTGCGAGTGAGCCACCTGGTCGAGCACGTCGTGGCCGAGGGTCCCGGCGTCGTAGGGGCAGAGCAGGTCCCAAACAGAACCGCGGTCGAAGGCGGTGTTGAGCAGGGCCTCGTGCCGCTGGCACTCGTCCAGCGCTGCGGCGCTGCGTGCCGCCCAGATCGGTTCGCCGATCCCCCGCACCGGAAGACCCGCGTTCTCCTCGATGAACTCGGCCCAGAGGGGGATGATCGAGGCCGGGTTGCGGCCGACCTCGCGCATGTCGACGAAGTGGATCAGATCCGCGTCGGCGCCGAGCTGGTCGCGCAGGAGCGCCGTCTGGTCGGGGCCCACCGCCACGAGCATCTGTTGATCCACCTCGAGGCCTGCCTCCAGGTAGGGAATCGCGCCGGCGAGATAATCCTCGGCGCCGTCGTAGATCAGTGCCTGGTGTTGGAAACCGGTGTGTTCCATCGTTCTTGCTCTTGCGGATCGATCTTCCCGCTCACTTGGGGATCAAACGAGGTTTTGGTCACATTGGCACGGGGTATTCAGACGATCGGCACAACAGTCGCAGCGCTGCTTGTGTCAGGAGGTAAACCGCTCACTTCTCACGGCAGACGGCACGGAGATCGGGAGAGGCACATAGGTCGCCCAATTTTCCAAAGCCGGAGGAGCAGATGAACGCCGCGCCAGAATCCCTTGAGAGCAACGCCAGCAGGAACCGAAGCGAAGTCCGCGGCCCCGAGATCGGCCCCGCCCTGAAGCGCGACATGCTGCTGAATCGCGTCCGCGCAGCGCGGAAAAGGCTGTCGCCGGCTCCAAACGCGGTACCGCGACTGCGCTAGCATTTCCCCGTGGGTTTTGTCGGCGCCGACCGCCGACTGGCTCTCCAGCCGTAGGTGAGACCGCGAGCGCACAGCCGATGCGCTCCGGGACTTCCAGTCAACTGAAACGGAGGTCCCCAAATGCCCATGGATGATGTCCGAGCCCAGGACGGGCTCCTGACGGTCAGCCGCACCGACGAAGGAGCCTTCGTCCGCATCGCCCTCGCCGGCGAGCTCGACCTGTCCAACCTGCCGACGCTCGAGGAGACGCTCGACGGCGCGATCAAGTCCGGCAAGAAGGTCCTCGTCGACCTCCACCGGCTCGAGTTCCTCGACTCCACCGGCCTGGCGCTGATCGTGCGGATGCTCGCTCGCAGAGACGCCGAAAGGTTCAGCTTCGTGCCCAGCAACTCGGGCAGCGTCCGCCGCCTGTTCAGCCTCACCGGGCTAGACGAGCGGATGGTCGTTGACACGGCGGGCGAGGGGTCGGTGCCGAGCCTCCCCGCGGCCTAGGCCGCGGGGCTCGCCGTCGCCCGGCGCCGTAGCTGCCGCTCGGAATGGGCGGCTAACGTGATCACCGACTCGCCATAGCGGACGCCGCCGAAGCGCACTCGCTGCA